>Ga0207419_1000135_pt1 | contig 58620 bp, 49 predicted proteins | sample ElkSloMetagenome_4_FD_184723 | JGI IMG/M metagenome (GOLD analysis project Ga0207419, IMG submission 184723) | Hot spring microbial communities from Elkhorn Slough, Monterey Bay, USA - MD2A (version 2) | ecosystem: Environmental > Aquatic > Marine > Intertidal zone > Estuary: Microbial mat ...
AGAATCATGCGGCGTTTTGGGCTAAGTGGAAAAAGTGTGGTGCCCTTAATTTCTGGAACAGCCTGTGCCATACCCGCCATAATGGCCACACGTAATATTGAAAGTTGGAAAGAGCGGCTTATTACAATTTTAGTAACCCCTTTTACGACCTGTTCGGCAAGACTGCCGGTTTATCTTATTATCATTTCCTTGGTCATTCCCGAGGGTCGATTTTTAGGTCTGGGTTATCAGGCCTTAACCTTGATGTTGCTTTATCTCATTGGGTTTGGAGCGGCGATAATTTCAGCATGGATACTAAATAAGATTTTGAAAATAAAAAGTCGAACATTCTTCGTGGTAGAAATGCCAAACTATAAGTTGCCTTTATTTAAAAATGTAACGATTACCGTTTTGGAGAAAACAAAATCATTTGTGTTCGGGGCGGGTAAAATTATCATGGCTATCTCAATAGTACTTTGGTTTTTAGCGTCCTACGGGCCAGGCGACAACTTTAATAATGCTGCGGAAATCGTTCGTAACCAAGAGACGTCTCAAAATTTAACTTCAGACGAACTTCAACAGGAAATCGCCTCCTACAAATTAGAACATAGTTTTATTGGCATTACGGGAAGGGCGATTGAACCCGCTATTAGGCCACTAGGTTACGATTGGAAGATTGGGATTGCCATAGTAAGCTCCTTCGCAGCACGTGAAGTTTTTGTTGGTACATTAGCCACGATTTACAGCGTTGGCAGCGATGAAGAGGAAACTATTAAAAACCGAATGGCAGGCGAAATAAATCCCATTTTAGGAGGCCCGCTGTTTAATTTTGCCAGTGGTATTTCGCTGTTGTTGTTTTATGCCTTTGCCATGCAGTGCATGAGCACCTTGGCTATCGTAAAACGTGAAACCAATAGCTGGAAATGGCCGGTTTACCAACTTGTTATAATGAGCGCTTTTGCCTATGTGGTGGCTTTGGCGGCCTTTCAGATTTTGAAATAGCTTATATCGATCAATTACCAGGAGTAAGCACCATGGCACGTTGAGGGTTTTAAGATTTATTTCACGTAGTTTCAGTAAAACACTCTGTATCTTTATAACGATTAAAAACATTGAATGAACACTATTATACAAAACACCTTAGTCATTCTCTTTATGGCTTATGCCATATACTTTTTAGTGCGAAAGTTTATTTGGAAACCAAAACGTGCCGCGTCTAAATCCTGTGGTGAAGACGATTGCGGCTGTCACTAACCTTCAGTTTTAAAAACGCTTGGCATTGCATACACGTCGTTGTGCACGAACAATACTTTTGCAGTCATTTACTGTGAACATCTAAAATTCCCACCTTTTTTAATTCATTGATATAATAAAGGGACCTAAGTAAATTAGATTCCAGCAAACATGGGCCTAACCAGCACTTCTGCCAAAATATACTTTTGCTTAATATACAGTTGCAATCACTTTTATGCCCTAGGATGATAACGTAATAATGTCTCTTTAAGTTGCGTTCTATCAACGTGCATGTAAATTTCAGTAGTAGTAATACTTTCGTGACCTAACATAAGTTGTATGGAGCGCAGATCGGCTCCATTTTGCAACAAATGTGTAGCAAATGAATGTCTGAACGTGTGAGGCGAAATTGTTTTATTTAGATTGATTTTTTTTGCCAGTCGCTTAATAATTGTAAAAATCATAGCCCGGGTTAGTTGTTTTCCCCTATTATTTAGAAATAGTGTGTCCTTATAATCTCTATCAACTATGATATGATGCCTTATCCCTTTCCAAATCAAGATATATTTTTGGGTATTTCTATTGATGGGAACAAAACGCTGCTTATCGCCTTTCCCGGTAACTTTTATAAACCCTTCCTCAAAGAACAGGTCTGAAATTTTAAGATTTGTTAATTCGCTAACCCGTAGCCCACAACTGTAAAGTGTTTCTAAAATGGCTCTATTTCTTTCCCCGATGTTGATACCGTTAAAAACGCGGCTCAAATCGATAGCAGAGATGAGTTGATCAATTTCGGAGGTGCTTAGGGTATCAGGTAATTTTCTTCCAATTTTTGGTGATTCTATCAAATCCATCGGATTGTTTTTTCGGTAATCCTCAAATATCAAATAGTCAAAAAAACTTCGCAGACCAGAGGTTAGACGCGCCCTAGAACGAGCATTTAGGGTCTTTGAAATTTGGTATATAAACTGTTGAATGGTCTCCTTTTCAATTTTTTCTGGCGGAATGCTGATAACATTTTCCTCGAGATACGATATGAGTTTGAGAACGTCAAATGCATAATTCTCAATTGTGTTTAGTGAAAGTCCCCTTTCAATTTTCAGGAAGGTCTTGTAATCACCAAGCGCATTTTTCCAAAGCATCGTTAGACGGTTCTCGTAACAACTTTAATCAGTTAATTACAAATATAAATTTTAAAAACTCAGAAAAATGAAAAAAGTAATTGTATTGGTATCGGCAGCATTTCTATTATCCCTTTTTAGTTCAGCTCAAGGCGAGATAAGGTTTGGAGCGAAAACAGGAGTCAACTTCTCAAAATTCGGTGGTGATGCCACTTTAGATGATAGAACATGTTTTCATATTGGCGCAATCGCCGAAATTCCAATTAGCGTTACTTTTAGTATATAGCCATAGCTAATGTATTGAGGTGAAGGCTCAGAGGATGCAGATGCCAATTTCATGCGGATCTTAGGAGCTGCAAGATATTATGTATTAGAAGGTCTTAGTTTAGAAGGTGGGCCTCAATTTGGTTTTAGGGTATCTCAAAACAAAATTGTTGACCAGATTACCAAAGGTTTTGATTTTGGTCTCGCACTAGGAGGAGGTTATGAAGTACTAGACTTAAGACTACTGTTAGGTGTACGCTATAATGTTGGTATTGCAAATTTCAGTAAACAAAACATTGTTGATTTCAACTTAAGCACATTTCAAATTAGCAGTGGCTATTTCTTTAATTAATAAACACAATATGGCCTAAAACAGGAATATGAAGCTAATCAAGAATATTCTTTTTGTAGGTCTTATTAATCCTAATAACAATGAAATTAAAATCCTGAATAGATTAGTTTCAAGTATAGTAGTTTTAGTATTTACAGTTGGGTTTTTTGGTGCCCAAGACATTAGATTTGGCACCAAAGGTAAACTCAATTTGGCAAGTGTGAATGTTGATGGCGAATCTGGTCAAAGGGCATCCTTTCATTTTGGAGGTGGTAACGAAATCGCATTGAAACCAGAGGCAAGTCTTAACTATAAAATAAATGGCATACAGCGGGCATTAGATTTTAATTGTCGGCTTTTTTTAGGATTAGGTGATTTAGATAAGCAAGCTAATGCCTTTAAGCTTGATCTTCGATGCGCTTTTGACTATATCAAGCTAATATTTCAAAACACATTTTAAACGAATGTAGTCCCGCTTTTTTCTTCGCTGGTTTTCTATATAAAATTGAAAATATTGAGCGATTTTACCGTAATATTGTTAATAACTTTTAGGTTACGGTGTTAACCTTTAGTTTTTTACGCAAAAAAATAAGTGACTGTTAATAAGTGTAAGTTTTTCTTTTTATTCTTAGAAAATAGTCCTTAGTTTGCACAATCAATTTTAACAACTCTTATTATGAAAAAATTAGTGTTTACAGCCGCATTAGCGGTTTTTTGTTTATTTGGACTTCATGCCCAAGACGCATCTACATCAGGATTTTCACAGGGTGATGTCTTTGTAAGTGGTACTGTTGGATTTGTGACCAGCACCCAAGATGAGCGAACCTCAAACAGTTTAGATTTTTCCCCATCAGTTGGTTATTTTCTCACAGAAAATATCGCTGGTGAATTGACCTTACTAATAGGCTCCAACTCATTGGAAGAAGGAACGTTCGAAAGCACAGACTCTCGCTTTGGAGCAAGTTTAGGGGCTACATACTTCTTTACACCGGCAGATAAGTTTTCATTTACCACAGGAGCTAATTTATTTTACATCAGTGGTTCTAATGAAATCAACGGCGAAGAAGGTGTTGATGTAAACACCTTTGGTGTCGCAATAGCACCAGGTGTAAACTATTTTATCTCGAATAATTTTGCATTAAGGGCTGCTATTGGTGCACTATCTTACCAGAGCACAAAAGCAGATTTTGATGGTGCGGAAGCAGAAAACACATTTGCACTGAATATGGACTTAAGCGATATCCGTTTCGGACTGTTGTACAGATTCTAACTCAACTCTATAAAATCGAAAAAGCCGCATTAGTACTTATTAATGCGGCTTTTTTTAATGATGATATTTAATAATTGTCTGTCAAAATATTAATAATGTCAACAATCGCCCAAATACCAAGACCGCCTAGTGTTAAAATATAGAGAATATTCCAACCTGCTGACCAGCCAAGATACCATCTATGAGCCGCAAAGACTCCTAAAACAAGCCATAGCGCGGCAGCAACCCACTTATCGTCACCCGCTCTAGCTGCAGGCGAGTAAAGTTCGCTATCCGTATTTGCAGACGCCAACAAAACGTCGCTGGTACTAACGGTAATTGGAGGTTTTGCCGCTCGCTTAACAGGGAAAGAAGCGTAGCTAAATGTTACTGCTGAAAATAGCAGCAAAAACGATAGTAAAAATTTAAATGTCATAGGAGTTTGATTTATGTTTGTATTACAATAATATTGAATGATTTTGAGAAATTCACTACTTATTCTTTTCTTTATTTTACCAATTTTTCTTTTTTCACAAAATAGTAACCAATTCATGGGCTTCATTAAATTGAACGATTCTTCAGTAATCCCTTACGAAATTGAGTTTAAAATAGAAGCTGGCGTATTAAAGGGGTTCTCATTAACCGATTTTGGAGGACCGCACGAAACACGTTCAAAATTAAAAGGGAGCTATGATCCCTATAAAAAAGAAATCCGGTTCAATGAATATGATATCGTATATACAAAGTCTAATATAACCCAAGAGGATTTTTGTTTTATTTACTTTGATCCAGTCCGTTTTAATGAAAATCGTACTTCTCATTTTAAAGGTGAATTTCACGGTTTTTTTAATGATGGTGAGGCCTGTATTAATGGCGAGATCTATCTAAATTCGTCTGAGAAAGTGCAGAGACGAGTTGAGAAAGTTAAGCGCTTGATAAAGAAATCAAAAAAAGTTGATGACTCAATAAAAGCAAAAGCTGAAAACTTAAGGATTTTAAATAAAGAAAAAAGCAATGTTTTACTTAACAACCAAATAACAACTCTTTATGCAAAAGAAGACCACGTTATCTTAAAGTTGTTTGATGGTGGCAAGGAAGATGGAGACATCATCTCGATTGATGTTAATAATAAAAGGCAACTCTCAAATTTTAAAGTGGCCAAAATTGCAAAATTTTTAAGGATACCCATACATGGAAAAAAAGTTGACATAAAAATTACCTCAATCTCAACGGGTAAGATTGATACCAATACCGCCGTTATTGATGTAAATAATGGGGAGAATGATTTTAGGGCAATTACGAATTTGCAACAAGGGCAGAGTACAATATTGCAAATAATCCCAAAATGATTTTAAATGGTAATACCTTCATTACCTCAACACCAATTTTTTAACTAAATCCTTTCGAACGGATTCATTAAGCATCTTGATAATTTTTTCTTTCCCGTAGCTCAATTCTTCCCTTAAAACACTCGAGCTTAACGAAACATAGAGAACATCCCCATCTAAAGTAACATCATTGGTATAATTGTTTACGCCGTTACCCATCATTTTTTGCCAGGCTTCCCTCACATCAACTTTGTCCAAGCCTGCCTGAAGCTTATTGGAGGCAACAAATTCCTTTAGGATGTCGCTAATGGGTAAGTTATCATTATTTCGCTTTGCCATAATAGCAAGTTTACTGTTCTATTGATATAGGTTTATATGGTACGTATGAGTAAATATCCTTTTGGGCATTAATGATCAACAATTGATCTTCGTTAGCCTTTAGGACGGTTTCTTTCCAATTATCAAAAGGTGTTGTGTAGTAAATATGTAAACTGTCATTTTTTATTTTTAATCGAAACCGCTCTAAACTCCGTGAGGTTTTATAGGTGCCATCCAGTCTGGGTTTCATTTTTTTTCGAAAACCGGTCATACTATCCTGCACTTCTATGTAGTCTATCGTTTCACTAAAGTTATAGTCTTTAGTAGTTCCTGTTGACAAACTTACCTTCTCAATTTGCCAATAACCACTTAAATGAGCAATCATTTTCTCTGGTTGGTTATTCTCGCAGCCAAGTAAAAAAAACCAGACTAATACCATGGATACTATTGATTTATTTCGATAAAACAGTTTCAAAATAGATGTTTTGTCACCAAAAATAACACAATTAAATTTCGATATGGTAAACTTCATGATAAACTCTATTTTGGTAATCTTTGATAAATACGCTCTTGTTTTGCGTAGGCATTTTTAATTTACTGAGTTTGGAATTGAGTTTTTTTTGTTTCTTTGGGTATAAGCAACCCATGGGCATAGTCGTAAATCAATCATTCAAAAACACCATATCTACCTACCTTGGTTTTGGTATTGGTGCGATTAATGCGCTGTTCCTTTATACCAATTTTATTAGCGAGGTATATTATGGTTTGGTGGCTTATATATTATCTGCGGCAACCATCATGACCCCATTAATGGCTTTTGGAGCGCACAATACAATTGTTAAATTTTATTCCTCCTATAAAACCAAAAATTCAAGAAATAGTTTTTTAACCTTAATGTTATTCTTACCGTTGGGCTTAACTATCCCAATTGGTTTAATTGGTTATTTTGCATACGATGCAATTGCCAGTATTATTTCAACCAAAAACGACATTGTTGGTGATTATTTGGAATATATTTTTATTACCGCTCTTTCAATGGCGTATTTTGAAGTGTTTTACGCTTGGGTAAAAGTGCAGATGCAAACCGTTTTTGGCAATTTTTTAAAGGAAGTTTTTCATCGCACCGGTGCCATGATACTTTTATTTTTTGTGTTTCTTGAAATTATATCGGTTGGGCAATTTGTTTTTGGTTTAGTAGGGGTTTATATTTTGCGGGCATTTATAATGATGGTCTATGCTTTTTACAAGCGACGTCCCAATCTTAGATTTGGTAAAATTGAGGGTCTTGATAAAATTTTGAAATACTCATTACTTATCATTCTGGCTGGCTCTGTGGCAACCCTTATTTTGGACGTTGATAAAGTGATGCTAAACAATTATGTCGATATTGAAAAAATCGCATATTACAGTGTTGCGGTTTTTATCGCAACGGTAATTGCAGTGCCGCAGAGAGCAATGCACCAAATATTACTGCCCTTAACAGCTCAGTACCTTAATAACAAAAACAAGACTGAATTAAAGGGCTTATACCAGCGCAGTTCCTTGACATTGTTTGTGATTAGTGGGTTTATTTTTCTTTTAATTGTTCTCAATATAAATCAGCTTTATGAAATTATACCCAAAAAATTTAGCGGGGGCCTATTCGTCGTTTTCTTGATCAGCCTTGCAAAACTTTATGATAACCTTCTCGGAAACAACAACGCGATTCTTTTTAATAGTGATTATTATAAAATGGTATTGCTTTTTGGTCTCGCCTTAGCCATTCTGGCCATTATATTCAATCTTATTTTTATACCGCTTTTAGGTTTAAACGGATCGGCAATTGCAACTTTTTTAGCGGTTTTTATCTACAATAGTATAAAGGTCTATTTTGTGAAATTGAAGTTCAACATACAGCCCTTTACTTCGGCAACACTTAAAATTGGGGCCATTATAGCGATATTAACCGTAGGGTTTTATTTTTGGGACTTTTCCTTTAATGCTTACATTAATATCGGTCTAAAATCATTATTAATCGGTATAATCTATATATTGATTTTACTTCAGTTTAATATTTCGGCAGATATTAAGGAAACAATAAAAAAACTTCTCTCCACTAGAAGAAAAAAGTGACTATTTGAATTTTTTTTATATGTAAAATTCGGTTTCAGCAACTGCTATAATACATTTGGAGTTTTAAAATTAGTAAGCTCCTGTTGGTTTAAAAACTAGGGTTTCATTGGTATTTATAATTTCGCTAAACCTTTATTATTAGGCAAACCATTACTTAAAAAGCTGAATTTATTTACAACTTACCTTAAGGATGTCCAGATAAATTAAAAGTTATGTCTTCAACCAAAACCTTAAAAAATGGCCTCTGATTTAAATTGTGACGCAGAATAACCTTCAAAAATAATATATATTTTAAATTTTATGTTTCCACGATGTTCTTAATCAAATATAATTTTAATCTAGAAATCTTAAAAAGGTCTGAGTATTAAACTAAATATATATGTTTACTTTTCAATAATTATAGCTCTATTAACCTTTACCCTGTAGTGTATGCCAAAAAAGAAAAATAAATTTTATGTTGTATGGGAGGGTCATGAGCCTGGCATTTATAAATCCTGGACAGCCTGCCAACTTCAAATAAAAGGATACCCAAATGCCAAATACAAGGGGTTTTCTAGCAAGGTCGAAGCTGAAAAAGCTTTTAACGGAAACTATTTTGATTTTGTTGGAAAAACCAAAGCAACAAAAAGCAGTCTTTCAGCAACTGAACTCAAAAAAATAGGTGAGCCCAACTTATATTCCATCTCTGTAGATGCAGCGTCTTCTGGCAATCCTGGCAAAATGGAATACCGTGGTGTTGATACCCAAACCAGGAAACAATTATTCATTCAAGGCCCATTTCCGCAGGGCACCAATAATATTGGAGAATTTTTGGCTATCGTTCACGGGCTGGCACTTTTGAAGCAAAAAAACAGCGACCGCATGATCTACACCGACTCTAAAACTGCGATGAGCTGGGTTCGCAAAAAAATCTGCAACACCAAATTGAAACGTAGTACCAAAAACCAAAAACTTTTTGAATTGGTAGATAGAGCGATTACGTGGCTGAAAAACAACGATTACAATACCAAAATCGTAAAATGGGAAACCAAGGCTTGGGGGGAAATTCCTGCTGATTTTGGGCGAAAGTGATTTCTTTTTTGAGATTTTTAAAAGCCGTATATTTGCAGCCTATTTCAAAAAACAGATATGAGTAAGTTAGTAATTGTTGGTACTGTTGCATTTGACGCTATTGAAACCCCTTTTGGTAAAACCGATAAAATACTTGGAGGTGCGGCAACATTTATAGGTTTTGCCGCATCTCAGTTTCATATAGATGCCGCTGCAGTTTCAATTGTTGGAGGGGATTTCCCTCAGGAATATTTAGATCTATTGACCAGTCGGAACATCAATATAGATGGTATTGAAATTGTAAAGGAAGGGAAAACATTTTTTTGGAGCGGTAAATACCATAATGACATGAACTCCCGTGACACCCTGGTGACTGAGCTAAATACTCTTGCTGATTTTAATCCTGTTGTTCCCGACGCCTATAAGGATGCTGAAGTAGTTATGCTCGGTAATCTTCACCCAATGGTTCAAATGAGCGTTTTGGAACAAATGAAAACCAAACCAAAGTTAGCCATTCTTGATACGATGAACTTTTGGATGGACTGTGCCTTGGATGACTTACATAAAGTCATAAAAAAAATCGATGTTATTACCATAAATGATGAAGAGGCAAGACAATTAACTGGCGAATACTCCTTACTCGTTGCCGCAAGAAAGATTCATGAAATGGGGCCCAAGTTTGTCGTGATAAAAAAAGGCGAGCATGGTGCGTTATTATTCCATAGCGAGCACGTGTTTTACGCACCCGCCTTACCGCTAGAAGAGGTTTTTGATCCCACCGGAGCAGGCGATACCTTTGCTGGTGGGTTTGCAGGGTACTTAGCTAAAACAGAGGATTATACTTTTGAAAATATGAAAAACGCGGTCATATATGGCTCGGCATTAGCCTCTTTCTGTGTTGAAAAGTTTGGTACAGAGCGGTTACAAAACTTAACCGAAGATGAAATAAAGAACCGTTTGCATCAATTTAAAAGAATAACACAATTCAGTAAAGAGTTGTCTTAAAGTATTAACGCGCCCTGATTGAGCGCGTTTTTTTTTGTATTAATTTGAGGGGCAAAATGTCAATCAGCCTCAAAATTGTAATGATTAAACCAAATATCCGTCAAACCCAACAACCTAAAATTGCATTATGAGCGATGCCTTAAAACACGAATGCGGAATCGCACTCATACGACTGAAAAAACCTTTAGAATTCTATAAGAATAAATACGGAACTGCTTTTTACGGGGTCAATAAAATGTACCTCATGATGGAAAAGCAGCACAATCGCGGTCAAGACGGCGCCGGTTTTGCAAGCATCAAGTTAGATACAACGCCTGGCGAGCGCTACATAAGTAGGGTTCGCTCCATTGCCCAGCAACCTATACAGGACATTTTCGCACAGATAAATCAACGTATCAATGACGAGCTCTCCCAGCACCCAGAATATGTTGATGATGTTGAACTGCAAAAACGCCGTCTCCCCTATATCGGTGAACTCTTATTGGGCCACGTGCGCTACGGCACCTTTGGAAAAAATAGCGTTGAGAGCGTGCATCCGTTTCTAAGGCAGAACAACTGGATGCACAGAAATCTCATTGTCGCCGGAAATTTTAACATGACCAACGTTACAGAGCTTTTTGATGGACTGGTAAAATTGGGGCAACATCCAAAAGAAAAAGCCGATACCATTACGGTTATGGAGAAAATTGGTCATTTTCTGGACGATGCGGTTTCAAAAATCTATAAAAAACTGAAGAAGGAAGGCTTTAGCAAAAGCGAATGCTCTCCGCTCATTGCCGAGCGTCTTAACGTTGCTAAAATTCTAAAAAAATCGGCTAAAAACTGGGATGGCGGCTTTGCCATGGCGGGGCTACTGGGACATGGGGATTCTTTTGTTTTACGAGATCCCGCAGGTATAAGACCTGTTTATTATCACGAAAACGACGAAGTTGTTGTCGTCGCATCTGAGCGTCCCGTAATTCAAACCGTATTTAATGTAACATATGAAGATGTGTACGAGTTAAGTCCCGGTCACGCTATTATCACAAAAAAATCTGGCGAGACCTCAATTGAGCAAATCATGCAGCCCTTAGAAAGAAAAGCCTGTTCTTTTGAGCGTATTTATTTTTCGCGAGGGAGCGATGCCGAGATATACCAAGAGCGTAAAACACTTGGTAAATTGTTAATGCCAAAAGTACTTGAGGCGATTGAAAATGATACAAAGAACACTGTTTTTAGTTATATACCCAATACTGCGGAAACGTCTTTCTACGGTATGATAGAAACGGTTGAGCAACACCTAAATGAGCGCAAGACAAAAGCTATAATTAATGGTAATGGGCAACTATCTGCAGAGAAAGTTACCGACATATTATCTGAAAGACCTCGAATCGAAAAAATTGCCATAAAGGATGTAAAGCTAAGAACCTTTATCACTGAAGACAGCAGCAGAGACGATTTGGTTGCACACGTTTACGATGTAACCTACGGGGTTATCAAACCCACCGACAATCTAGTAATCATTGACGATAGCATTGTTCGCGGCACGACACTAAAGAAAAGTATCATAAAAATGATGGATAGGTTAGCCCCAAAGAAAATCGTCGTCGTGTCTTCTGCACCACAAATTCGCTACCCAGACTGCTACGGTATTGACATGGCAAATCTTGAAAGCTTAATCGCTTTTAGAGCCATGCTTGAGCTCTTAAAGGAAAACAATAAATACCATATGGTGGAAACGGTGTATGAAAAATGTAAACAACAGTTGACCTTAAAGGATAAGCATGTAAGAAATTATGTTAAAGAGCTATACTCACAATTTACCGCCGACGAAATTTCAGACAAAATTGCGCAATTAATTAGTGATGATACTGTAAATGCAGAGGTCAAGACTATTTTTCAACCAATAGAAAACCTGCATCAAGCATGTCCCAAAAATTTAGGTGATTGGTACTTTACAGGAAACTACCCAACGGTAGGAGGGAATCGTGTGGTCAATAAAGCGTTTATAAATTTTTACGAGGGCAATAAGGAAAGAGCTTATTAAACATGCCATTCGTTTTGTAACATTTATTCCGTCACTCTTGCTTCTTGTCGATAAAATATGCATCTTATCCTTTTTTTAGTGCGGTTACATAAATATCACATATTTTCGACCCACCATAACATAAGTAGGTTAAGTTCATGGTAGATTTGGGGCAAAAAAAGGTGAGCTTATGCTCGCCTTTTTTTATTGCCCCTCTTTGTATTGCCTACAATTCATGTCAACCTACAGTTGCCAGCGCCACACTATACTTTGATATTTGACTCAAAAATCACAATAATTAGCTCGATTACCCGTTATAGCTAATATATATGTAGTTAGTCTAATAAATTAAACTAAACCTAAAGACAGGTTTATATTTGTACAACCATAACATAAGTAGGTTAAGTTTATGGTAGATTTGGGGCAAAAAGGATGAACATCTGTTCATCCTTTTTCACTTTTTAACAGTACGATACAAGCTAAGGTTTTTGTTAAACTAACAGTTTAGGCGCAAAACCGTTCTAAATAAAAAAAAGCAAACTCTTTCAAGTTTGCTTTGCTTTGATCAAATAAATTTATAATGTTTATTTGGCTTCTGCGTATCGTCTTTCAACCTCATTCCAATTTATTAATTCCATAAAGTTATCAATATAATCAGCTCTTCGGTTTTGATAATTCAAATAATAAGCGTGCTCCCACACATCGATACCAAGAATTGGCGTTCCGCCACATCCTACACCTGGCATCAATGGGTTGTCTTGATTTGGAGTAGAGCAGATTTCCACCTTGCCCCCTTCGTGCACACAAAGCCAAGCCCACCCAGAACCAAACTGTGTTGCTGCAGCATTACTGAACTCATCCTTAAAGGCATCATAAGATTTGTACACATCCATTATTGCATCCTTCAACTCCCCAGAGAGTCTTCCTTTGTCCTCTGGATTGAGAATCTCCCAGAATAGGGCGTGATTATAAAACCCTCCGCCATTATTTCTAACAGCCGAGTTATCCATATCCAAATTAATAAGAATATTCTCTATATTTTTTCCTTCATGATCAGTACCCTCAATGGCATTGTTCAGTTTGTTGGTATAACCTTGGTGGTGCTTACTATGGTGTATTTCCATGGTTTTAGCATCAATATGTGGTTCAAGCGCGTCGTAAGCGTATTTTAATTTTGGTAGTTCAAAAGCCATAATTATGTTTTGGTTTTTAAAGTTAATAATCAATTCTCTCAAAGTTAAGTATAATACAACGCTAAATAAAACTCTAACCCATTCTAAAAACTATACTTATGAAAATTTTAACGTTCCTAAAGGCTAAGGTTTTAGTGGTTTATTGCAAATCCACCAAAGTAGTTTAGCCTTTTTACTATGCCGTTTTATATCTTGTAAAAAAAATCACGTGTCAACAAAAAAAACGTTTTCCATTTATAACGCCTCAGCGGGCAGCGGCAAGACCTTTACCCTAGTAAAAAACTATTTAGCACTGTTATTTTCGTCAAAGAGTTTATTGACTTTTAGTCATGTGCTCGCTTTAACCTTCACAAATAAGGCGGTAGGTGAGATGAAAAGTCGAATAGTAGAAACATTACAAGCGTTTTCAGAGAAAAGCATCTTAACTTCTAACAGCGCGATGTTTGAGGTTATTTCAAAGGAGTTGGGCATAGAACCAACCTTACTTCATAATAAATCAAAACAATTATTAGAAACCATAGTACACAATTATGCGGCATTTGATATTTCAACTATAGACAAATTTAACCATAGGATAATTCGTGTTTTTGCCTATGACCTAAACCTGCCGGTAAATTTTGAAGTTGAACTAGATACTGAAAGTGTTTTAATGAAAGCCGTTGATAAACTCATAGACCGGGCAGGTACAAACGAAGAGCTTACCAAAATTCTTGTGGATTTTGCCATTGAAAAAGCCGATGATGATCGCAGTTGGGACATAAGTTATGATTTTAATACTATTGCCAAACTTTTAGTAAATGAAAATGAAACACCTTATATAGAAACACTTAGGGATAAAACCCTCTCTGACTTTAATTTGCTTAAAAAAGGACTTCAACATAAATTAAACATATGCCAATCTGAAATCTCTCAATTAGCAAACAAAGCTCTTGACCTCATAGAACATAATGGCCTTGAGTTTTCAAATTTCAGTAGGGAAACCCTTCCCAATCATTTTAAGAAGGCTGCTAATTTAAGTTTAAATGGACTTTATAACAACAAGCTAGAAGACAATCTTAAGGAGCGAAAGCGTATTTACAACAAGAATGTTGATGCCGTTAAAGCAGAACGTATTGATTTGCTCTTACCTGATTTTCAGGCCTTTTACTTAAAAATAAAACAAAGGGTTTATCAATCCAAGATTTATGCCAACGCTCTAAAGAACATCACACCGCTATCGGTTTTGACCGCTATCCAGCAATCCCTGTCTGAAATTAAGGAGGATGAAGATATTTTATTGATATCAGAGTTCAACGCCATCATCAATGCCGAAATCAAAATCCAACCCGCTCCATTTATTTACGAGCGTATAGGTGAGAAATTCAAGCATTATTTTATTGATGAGTTTCAGGACACGTCTATACTGCAATGGGAAAACCTAGTACCCCTAATTGATAATGCCGTTTCTGCAGAAAACTTAAGAGGCAAATCTGGGAGCCTAATGCTCGTTGGAGATGCAAAACAGGCTATCTATAGATGGCGTGGTGGTAGAGCGGAGCAATTTATTGATCTGTACTCGGGAAACAATCCGTTTTTTATTGAATCCAAAGTTGAGAACCTACCCGCAAACTACAGAAGTTGTAGGGAAATCGTTAAGTTCAACAACAGTTTATTTTCTCATATCTCTGAAACGGCACTAACAAGTAAGGTCCATGCCGAATTGTATAAAAAAAGCGTTCAGGAGTATAGGGTTGAACAAGAGGGTTACGTCAACCTCAACTTTTTAAATATTGAAGATGAGACCAAGGACGAAGCTCACTGCCAAGCCGTATTGGAAACCCTAAAAAACATCAAATCAAACGGGTGGCAATTAAAGGACGTCTGCATCATCGTTAGAAAGAAAAAGGAAGGTATTGCTATCGCAAAATTTTTAACTGAGCGTGGTATCCCAATTATATCATCTGAAACCTTACTCATTAATAATTCGCCAGAAGTACAATTCCTGAATAACCTAATCGCCATTAGCATCAATCCTGATGATGAATTGACGAAAGCTAACCTTTTGTCTTACTTGGCAGAGCACCAATTGAAAGTAGAAGACCTTCATTCTTTTCTTTCACAGATGATGCCCCTAGACAATGAAAAACTCTTTGAACAACTTGCGTCTTACGGCTATAGTTTTGACCTAGGAGCATTTTCTTACTTGCCTATTTATGAAGCTATGGAAAGCGCGATAAGAGCCTTTAAGTTAAACGAGGCCTCTAACGCCTACTTGCAATTTTATCTAGACGAGGTTTTAGACTACTCCCAAAAATACGATTGCAGTTTTCGTGGTTTTTTAACACACTGGGAATCTAAAAAAAAGCGTTTGAGCATTGTCGCTCCCGAAGGAAAGGAGGCCGTTCAAATCATAACTATTCATAAATCAAAAGGTTTGGAATTTCCCATAGTTATCTTTCCCTATGCCAACCAAGACATTTATTTTGATTTACGTCCTAAAATCTGGTTTCCGGTTGAAAATGGGCACTTTAAAGGCTTTTCACATTTATACTTGAATTTAAACAAAGACTTAAAAGAGTTTAGTGATTTAGGTTATACCATTTATGAACATTATCGTGCCAATTTGGAACTGGATAGTATAAATTTATTGTACGTCGTTTTAACCCGCGCCGGCCAGCAGTTATACGTGATTTCAGAAATGGACTTAGACAAGGATGGTACAGAAAAACCAAATATGTATTCTGGTCTTTTTATCAGGTTTTTAAAACAGCAAAAATTATGGAATCCAAGTCAATTACTATATGATTTTGGCACTAAAGCTAAAACTAATACATCAGTAAACAAGGGGGTTGATAGTGAAGCACTAAGTGAACCCAAGGAGCTAGGGCATTTTGTATCCACCCCAAAGGAGACCCATAAACTTAGTATAGTTACAAATTCTGGCGTGTTGTGGAATACGCAACAAGCAGACGCTATTGAGCGGGGTAATCTAGTTCACGATATCATGGCTAAAATCAAAACTTTTGATGATGTTGAAAGTGCGTTCAGCAGTTTTGAAAATTCAGGAAAACTTAATCCTGAACAATCAAAAACATTGCGGGACGATGTTGAAAAGCTTATTTCCCACCCTAAGTTAACACACTACTACAAGGGATTTGATACGGTATATAATGAAAGGAACATTCTTACTAAATCCGGTAAGGTTTTAAGACCGGACAGACTAGTCGTAAATGAAAAAAATGAAGTGGTAATAATAGACTACAAGACAGGTCTGTTACACTCCAAACACCAAGAGCAATTATTCGATTATCAATATATTTTGGAAGAAATGGGCTTTACAGTCACTAAAAAATATCTGGTTTATGTAAATGAAGCTATTGTGCTAAAAGAGTTTTAACTTTGCAAAAATAAATAAATCTAAGATATGTACGGAAAGATAAAAACGCACCTACAAAGCGAAATAAAATCCATAAAGGAAGATGGCCTCTATAAGGAGGAGCGCATCATCACCTCACCCCAGGGAGCTGAAATCACTCTCAACACTGGTAAAACAGTACTAAACTTTTGCGCCAACAATTATTTAGGCCTCTCCTCCCACCCAGAGGTGGTAAAAGCAGCCAAGGATACTTTGGATTCCCATGGTTTTGGTATATCCTCCGTTAGGTTTATTTGTGGTACCCAAGATATCCACAAAGAGTTAGAGCAAAAAATCTCTGAATTCTACGGTACAGAGGATACTATACTTTATGCCGCAGCGTTTGATGCCAATGCCGGTATATTTGAGCCACTCCTAAGTAAAGAGGACGCTATAATCTCAGACTCGCTAAACCATGCCTCCATAATTGATGGGGTTAGATTATGCAAAGCCGCTAGATATCGTTATAAAAATAGTGATATGGCAGATTTGGAAACCCAATTAATAGCTGCTAATGATAATGGTGCCAGGCATAAAATAATTGTTACAGATGGCGTGTTTTCAATGGACGGTCTCTTGGCACCATTGGATAAAATCTGTGATTTAGCCGAAAAATACGATGCCATGGTCATGATCGATGAATGCCATGCTACGGGCTTTATTGGAGAAACCGGCATTGGTACATTAGAAAAAATGGGGGTTTTAGGTAGAATTGATATCATTACCGGCACTTTAGGCAAAGCTATGGGCGGCGCCATGGGCGGTTATACTACCGCTAAAAAAGAAATTATTGAGGTTTTACGACAACGCTCAAGACCCTATTTGTTTTCAAATTCATTAGCCCCAGCAATTGTGGGCGCATCAATTAAGGTGTTTGAAATGCTCTCAAACAACACTAAATTGAGAGATACGCTAGAAGACAATACCAATTATTTTAAAAAAGGATTGAAAGATGCAGGCTTTGATATTATTAATGGCGATTCTGCAATAGTCCCAGTCATGCTGTACGATGCAAAACTTTCACAAATCATGGCAAAAATGCTTTTAGATGAAGGTATTTACGTTATAGGCTTCTTTTATCCTGTAGTACCTAAGGAAAAGGCCAGGATACGGGTGCAGCTCTCGGCCGCTCATACCAAGGAACATTTAGACAAAGCTATTTCTGCATTTATTAAAGTTGGGCAAAAATTAGAGGTAATTTAAAATGAATTGAAAATAGTCCATTTTGTTAAATAGAGTCAATATTTTTATATATTTGTCTTTGTTAGTAATAGCTAACACGTTACTTTTGCTTTTATTAACACTTATAACACTTAAAATTTAAACCAATTTGAATATGAAAAATCTTAGCAGATTATGTTTGGCAATGTTGCTAATGGTATGCATCAATGTCAACGCACAAGATGAAAACAACCCTTGGAAAATCTTAATAGGTGCTAATGCTGTTGACCTTTACCCTGTAGGGGAAGAGGCGCCGCTTGGTGACTATTTTGATGAATTTTTTAACGCAGAAGACCATTGGAACATTTTGCCCTCCTTATCAACTGTTTCTGTATCTAGATATTTAGACTCTGGATTCACCCTTACTGCTCAGGGATCTATAAATGAAATTGATAAAATTGGTGATTCTACTGCTGATGATTTAACATACTACGCACTGGATGGTACTATTAATTATAGTTTCAGGGATTTATTAAATGGTCCAGGTGGCTGGGCTGACCCTTACATAGGTGTCGGTGGTGGTTATACTTGGGTTGACGAAATTGGAGCCGGTACATTAAATGGTGCTTTAGGTTTAAATTTTTGGTTTTCTGACAACGTAGCTCTAACAGCCCAAACTGCTTATAAGCATTCTTTTGAAGATTACTTACCAAAGCACTGGCAACATACTGTTGGTCTTTCTATCGCATTTGGTGGTACAGATACTGACGGTGATGGTATTTACGACCAAGATGATGCTTGCCCAGATGTACCTGGATTAGAAGCCTTTAATGGTTGCCCAGATTCAGACAGCGATGGTATTGAGGATTCTAAGGATGATTGTCCTAATGAGGCTGGTTTAGCTGAGTTTAACGGTTGCCCAGATTCTGATAGCGATGGAGTTCCAGATAATAAGGATGAATGTCCTACTGAGCCTGGGTTGAAAAACTTGATGGGTTGCCCTGATGCTGATGGTGATGGTGTTGCAGATAAAGATGATAAATGTCCTAACGAAAGCGGTCCTGCTGCTAACGAAGGTTGCCCATGGCCAGATACAGATGGTGACGGTGTATTGGATAAAGATGATAAGTGTCCTAACGAAGCTGGTACAGTTGCCAACAATGGCTGCCCAGAAATTGAGCCTACTGCAGAGGAAATGAAAGAATTAAATGAGTATGCACGTACGATTCTTTTCCAAACCGGTAGAGCAACTTTCCAAAAGCAAACCGATGGCGTATTACAAGCTATGGTAGCGATATTTAAAGAATATCCAGAAGCTGAGTTTGAAATCCAAGGTCATACTGATAGTGTAGGTTCAGAAAGAACTAATGAACTATTATCTGACAGAAGAGCAAACGCTGTAAGAGATTACCTAATTGCTAATGGTATTGATGCTGAAAGGTTGACAGCCAAAGGATACGGTGAATCTGAGCCAATTGCAACTAACAAAACGGCTGCAGGCAGAAAAAACAACAGACGTGTAGAGGTAAAGCTCAAATAAAATAAGTAAAATACTTATTAGAAACGCCCCGTTAATCGGGGCGTTTTTTATTTTTATGATATGACCAGTTTTATACAAGATGTTGTTATTGATCTGAAAAAAAAGAATTATAATTTTTCAGACACTATGTTTGTTCTACCAAGCAAAAGAGCAGGGCTTTTTTTAAGGGAAACCATTTCACAACACTTGAATGAAACCATTTTCTCTCCAGAAATTCTGTCCATTGAAGAATTTGTTGAAAGGGTTTCAGGCCTAGACTATATTTCTAATTCTGAGCTAGTATTTCAGTTTTATGAGAGCTATCTAGAAAACACCCCTAAGGGGGATATTGAACCCTTTGACAAATTTCTCAAATGGGGCCAGATACTCATCCAGGATTTTAACGAAATAGACCGATATCTCATAGAGCCCAAGCAAGTTTTTGAATATCTATCTGCCATTAAGGAAATAGAACATCAACATTGGTCGCTTGATGAGAATCCCACGACCCAGATTAAAAACTATCTGGTGTTTTGGAAACGTTTGGGTTCATACTACCATGACCTCAAGAAAAGGCTTTCTGATAAAAATTTAGGCTATCAAGGAATGGTTTATAAGAATGCTGCAGATAAAATAAAAGACTATGCTCAACATCAAAACACAAATCAACACGTTTTTTTAGGCTTTAATGCGTTAAACACGGCCGAAGAACAAATAATACAACACCTTTTAGAGCATAAATTGGCCGCTATTTACTGGGATATCGATAAAACCTTTGTAGAGAATACAATTCACGATGCTGGGCTCTTTATCAGGCATCACCTCAAAAGCTGGAAGCATTTTAAAAATCACCCCCTCAATTGGCCAACGGAATTTTATAGTGATAATAAAAACATTAACATTATTGGCACCCCAAAAAATATAGGGCAAGTAAAATATGTAGGGCATCTATTATCAAAATTAGATTACAGCCATGTCGATTTGAAAAAAACAGCCATAGTTCTCGGAGACGAAACTTTGCTTTTACCGCTGCTAAACTCACTGCCCGAAGAAGTTAATAGAGTGAATATTACCATGGGATTGCCACTACATCTAACCCCCATGGCGTCGTTGTTTGAAGATTTATTTAAACTTCACCAAACCACCTCTAAAAGCCTGTATTACAAAGACGTTCTAAAAATCCTTGAGAACCCGTACATAGGAATGCTCCTAAAAAGTAAGGAGGAAGATGCAAGTAAAACGCTTTCGGCCTATATTAAAAAAAATAATATAATTTATTTACAACCCCAACAACTTATAGGGCATACAACAAACCATAAAGCCCAGATAAACCAAATTTTCTCTTCTTGGGACGATAATGTCACTCTGTCTATTTCAAGATGTAATTTTCTAATTCTAGGACTTAAGGAGGTGCTTGAAGCAGAAAAAAACATCAACCAGTTAAACTTAGAATATCTCTTTAAATATAGCACTATATTCAACGAATTGGAGCGCTTGAATAAGCTATTTAAACACATTGATAATGTTAAGACCTTGCACAGTCTTTTTAGGGAATTATCAAAAAATGAAACTTTAGATTTTAAGGGAGAACCCTTAGAAGGTTTGCAAATTATGGGGATGTTAGAAACCCGGGCACTTGATTTTGAGACGGTAATTATCACATCGGTAAATGAAGGCCTCCTACCGGCGGGAAAAAGCGACGGTTCATTTATTCCCTTTGACGTGAAAATTGAGAACAAGTTACCTACCTACAAGGAAAAAGATGCTGTATATACTTATCACTTCTACAGAATGTTACAACGTGCTAAAAACATCTACATTATTTATAATACAGAACCAGATGTACTAAACGGAGGAGAGAAGAGCCGTTTTATCACTCAACTTATTACAGAAAAAAAACACGACGTTATTCAAAACATCATTTCGCCTAAAGTACCAATGCATAACGTTAAGTTAAGGCAAATCAAAAAAACACCGAGTGTAGTAATGGCACTGGACAATTTATTTATAAAAGGGCTTTCGCCCTCATCCTTGACCAATTACATACGCAACCCGATTGATTTTTATTCAGAGAAAATATTGGGAATCAATGAACTGGAAACTGTAGAAGAGCACGTGGCTTATAATACTCTTGGCACCGTAATTCATAATAGCTTAGAGGACTTCTACAAGCCTTTTGAGGGAGTTATACTTACCTTAGAGTACTTAAAAGCGATGAAAAAGAAAATTGACAACACGGTCAATAGACATTTTGATATTGAGTTTAAGAGCGGCGACGTTAGCAGGGGCAAAAACCTAATTATATATGAAATTTCCAAACGCTATATTAGTAATTTTCTGGATACAGAAATAGCTGAAGTAAAAGCAGGTAACGTCATAAAAATCCTAGCGATTGAAACCGAAAACCAAACCCCCATTTATATAAAGGAAATTAACAAAACGGTAATCCTTAAAGGAAAAGTTGACCGTGTAGATAGTTATAACGGCAGAACCCGAATCATCGATTATAAAACCGGACGAGTAGAGCAAGGAAAGGTTGAAATCGTAAATTGGGACGATATCTTAACAGATTACGATAAGTACAGTAAAAGCTTTCAAGTGTTGATGTATGCATACTTGATGAGGGAGAGCGATAAGATTACATTTCCTTTGGAAGCGGGAATTATATCCTTTAAAAATTTGGGCAGCGGCTTTTTGAAATTTGCTACGAAACCAAGCACTAACAGCCGAAAAAAAATCCAGCTCATTTCAGAGGAAACGCTTGATGCTTTTGAAAAGCAATTAAAATTATTGATTATTGAACTAAACAATCCAGACATACCCTTTACAGAAAAAATTGTAACATGACCTTGAAAAATAATGTTTTAGAGCGCCAAAATAAAAAGCCAATTGCTTATGATATGTTTTTTGAACATAACGAAAGTAAAAAACCCCTTGTTATTTTTTGCCATGGCTATAAAGGCTTTAAAGATTGGGGGCCGTGGAATTTAGTAGCTCAACATTTTAGTAATACGGGCTGTTTTTTCGTGAAATTTAATTTTTCACATAACGGCGGTACTGTTGAAAACCCTATTGACTTCCCAGATTTAGAAGCATTCGCCGAAAACAACTACACCAGAGAGCTGGAGGATTTGAATGATGTGCTGGATGTTCTGCTTTCAGAAAAATTTCAATACCATCAACAAATAGATGGCTCAAAGGTCAATTTAATTGGTCATTCCCGTGGTGGCGGGATTTGCATCATTAAGGCCTCAGAAGATTCCCGAATCACAAGGCTAATTACTTGGGCAAGTGTCGCTGATTTTGGTCGGCGCCCATCAACTACAGGAAATTTAGAACAATGGCGTGAAAACGGCGTGAAATACGTTCTAAACGGAAGGACCAAACAGCAAATGCCTCATAATTTTCAGTTCTACGAGAACTTCAAGGCCAATGAAAAGCGATTACACATTAAATCCTGTGAGAAAAAATTAAATATTCCACATTTAATCATACACGGTAAAACAGATGACGCTGTTTCATTCTCCGAAGCGAAGAAACTTCATGAGTGGGCAAAACATGGCCATTTGATTGGAATAGAAGAGACCAATCATGTGTTTAACTCCAAACACCCTTGGGAAACAGAGACCCTGCCTAATGCATTAAATACGGTAGTAGAACGGAGTATTTCGTTTATAACCGACTCAGCTTAAAACAAAAACCCCGCCTAAGCAGGGCGGGGATTGTGGAGCATATCGGAGTCGAACCGATGACCTCTACGCTGCCAGCGTAGCGCTCTAGCCAGCTGAGCTAATGCCCCAAATAAGAGCTTAGGCGAAAATATTATTTTTATTTGAAAAATTGGGCTATTTATAACTCTTTTTACGAATTTCGTTTACTAATGATGCAAGTTTTTCAATTATAAGCCATCGCCCTATTACCTTATACAAAAATTGACACATTATTTCAAGCCGCTAAGTACCAAAACAGGTAATGTACTACTGTGAAAATCCTTCTTCAAAATCGTATTGCTCTCCCATAAGCTTGTGAAAAATCCCCGTTTGCGCCTAACAACACAAAGTAAGTCTGGGTTATTTTCCTTATAATGCTCCAAAACCCCTTGAAACGTGGTTGGGTTTTCGGATTTAGTTGTTTTAGTTATCAAAGCGGATAAACTCTCATCAACTTGAAAGTCGCGCTCATTATAAAACGGGGTTTTAACCAGAAGCAAATTAACTTTACCGTGAAACTTTTCCTTAATAGCAATCAAGGGTTTTAAAGCATTTTCCTTTTTGATAATTGCAGATTTCATCGCCAATAAAATAGTACTGATGGGTTTAAAGTTATAACCCTCAGGAATAATCAACGCCGGAATATTCGTCTGCTTTATTATTTTTCCAGAGGTTTTTCCTAAGTAAACCTCATCTTTAATACTGTTGGTTCTTGGTTCAAGCAATATCAAATCAATATCCAGCGCGTTACAGGCCAATTCCAAAGTATCGACCAAATCACCTTTAAATGATTTTATCACAACCTCAACATTCTTGGTGTTAGCCTGTGCCACATGCCGTTTTAAAAACTCCAAGCTTTCACGCTTTACAATATGATCAACCTTCATCAAGGTTCCTGCTTTGGTATATACGTTATAGATTTGTACTACATAAAGCTTCGCACCAAATTCTTCGGCAAAATCTATGGCGTATTGCAAATGGCTCTCAGCATTTTTTGAAGAACCTACCGGAACTAGAATTGACTTCATAATCAAATATTTAAAGCGTTTACTATAACCTAATTTTGCCGCAAAGATACCAAAAATTTATTGGCGTAATTTGAATAAATTTGCAAGAGTTGCTATTAAAAAAGCCAATATGATACGCCAGGCCACAGATAAAGATATTGATGCAATTATGCAGGTTACAAAGGCATGCGCTAAGGATGTACGCTCAAAAGATATTTTTCAATGGAACGAGCATTACCCTATCAGAAACGCATTTGGGCAAGATGCAATCAGAAATGAACTTTATATTTTAGAAATAGAAAAGAGTATTACCGGTTCAATCTGTATTGCAACGCTTATGGGCCAAAAATATCAAAATGTTAACTGGTCAGCCCCAAATCTAAATAACTTTTATATCCATAGATTAGCTATTCACCCAGAGCAACAAGGTAAAAATTACGCTCTAAAACTAATGGATTTCGCTGAAAACAAGGCCCGAAATAAAGATGGCATTTCCGTGAGACTGGATTCATTTTCCCAAAACCAACGCAATCAAAAATTTTACGAACTTCGTGCTACAAAAAACGTGGTGAAATTTATTTTCCCAAACAGAGTGAATATCCATTTTACTATTATGAACTGATCCTTTGAGCGCCGATATCTCCTTCAAGAATATTAATAGATTGGCCATCCCGGCATTAATTTCGGGTGTGGCAGAACCGGTATTGTCATTAACAGATACGGCAATAATAGGCAATGTAAACCATAACGCTACCGAGTCGCTCGCGGCGGTTGGTATCGTGGGTACGTTCTTGTCCATGCTCATCTGGATTTTTGGCCAGACCCGCAGTGCCATTTCATCCTTAGTGTCCCGATATCTAGGCGCGGATAAATTGGAGGAAATAAAAACACTTCCAGCCCAGGCAATTTTCATAATGACCCTACTGAGTGTTGTGATCATAGCTATTACCTACCCCATAGCAGAGCTGATTTTTAAACTTTACAATGCTGATAATCTCATTCTCGACTACAGTGCAAATTACTACAGGATTAGGGTGTTTGGGTTTCCCTTTACGCTATTTACCATTGCCGTATTTGGAACATTTAGGGGTTTACAAAACACATTTTACCCCATGATCATTGCCATTATAGGTGCAGCTCTAAATATTCTATTAGATGCAATTTTGGTGTATGGCATTGATGGCTATATTCCTGCAATGCATATTGAAGGTGCTGCTTATGCAAGCTTAATCGCCCAAATTGTTATGGCCATTTTATCAGCAATATATTTACTGAAAAAAACCACAGTGTCCCTGCGTTTAACATTTCCGTGGAATAAGGAAATCCCGAATTTCGCATTGATGATTCTCAACTTATTTGTGCGAACACTGGCCTTAAACGTAACCTTATATTCTGCCACTAGATTTGCAACAGGCTACGGTAAGGCCTACATTGCCGCCTACACTATAGGTATCAATCTTTGGTTTTTGGGAGCGTTTATTATTGACGGCTATGCTAGTGCGGGGAACATTCTGTCGGGAAAACTTTTAGGCTCAAAATCATTTAAAAAACTGCTTACGCTTAGCAACAAACTCATTACGTACGGCATTTTGTGCGGCATTATCCTCGCAGCGACAGGAGCTTTATTCTACTATCCTATAGGTAGGATTTTTACCGATGAACCCAATGTACTAAAAGAATTTTATGAAGTGTTTTGGATTATCCTGGCCATGCAACCTCTTTGTGCGCTCGCTTTTATTTTCGACGGGATGTTTAAGGGAATGGGGAAGATGAAATATTTACGCAACCTTCTACTATTTTCAACTGGTCTCATTTTTTTACCGATATTGTTTTGGTTGGACGGTTATGACCTAAAACTTTACGCAGTGTTCACTGCATTGACTTTCTGGGTAATAGCCCGTGGGGTTCCATTAATTATAAAGTTCCGGATGCTGTTTTTACCTAAGGTAGAAAACACCTAACTTTATCGCCTAGAATATAGCTTACTTAGAATATGACTAATTATTCACACGTCAAAATCATGTCATTTTTTTACAGTGGCAAATTGTTACTATCCCGAAACATCGCGACTCGGCATCGTTTTGATAATTGTTTATTTTTACAACCGAAATAAAAAACCTTAATGAGCAATATTCGTATTACCAAGCAATTCTCTTTTGAAACCGGCCACGCACTTTATGGCTACGACGGCAAATGCAAAAATGTACACGGCCATAGTTACAAGCTGGATGTAACCGTTATTGGTCAACCTATCTCAGATCATACCCACGTTAAATTTGGAATGGTTATAGATTTTGGGGATTTAAAAAAAATCGTAAAAGAGGAAATAGTAGATGTTTTTGACCACGCAACGGTATTTAACAAAAACACGCCTCACGTTGAGCTTGCCAAAGAATTAAAAAAACGCGACCATAATGTTCTTCTAGTTGATTATCAACCTACAAGCGAGATGATGGTAATAGATTTTGCTGAAAAGATAAAAAAACGACTACCCGGTAATATAAAGTTGCACTCCCTAAAGTTGCAAGAAACAGCCACTTCTTTTGCTGAATGGTTTGCCGAAGAAAACAGACCCTGAAACAACAAACGCATCTTTTAAGTATTGCCAATGAAAATCCCCAAAGGAAAAAAAATCTATTTTGCATCAGACAACCACTTGGGCGCACCAACGAAGAAATCTTCTCTGCCACGAGAAAAAAGGTTTGTGGCTTGGTTAGATGAAGCAAAGCAAGACGCAGCGGCTATTTTCCTACTGGGCGATTTATTTGATTTTTGGTTTGAATACGGTACTGTTGTCCCAAAAGGGTTTGTAAGAACGCTCGGGAAACTTGCGGAAATCTCTGATTCTGGTATTCCTGTCTATTTTTTTGTAGGTAATCACGACCTTTGGATGAATGGTTACTTTGAAAATGAACTCAATATTCCAGTATATCACAAACCGAAGGAATTTACCTTTAACAACACCAAATTCTATATCGCACACGGTGATGGGCTGGGGCCTTTTGATAAGGGCTACAAGCGCATGAAAAAAGTGTTTACCAACCCTGTTTTTAAGTTTCTCTTTAAATGGTTGCACCCAGATATCGGGATGCGGATTGCACAGTACCTTTCGGTTAAAAATAAACTGATTTCGGGCGAACACGATGCTACATTTCTTGGCGAGGATAAGGAATGGTTAATACTTTATAGTAAAATGAAACTAAAGGAATCCCATAGAGACTATTTTATTTTCGGTCATCGCCATTTACCTATGGAAGTAAATTTAGGTAATGGTGAATCCTCAAAATATGTCAATCTAGGCGATTGGATACAATACTATACCTATGGGGTTTTTGATGGAGAGGCTTTTGAGTTAAGGGAGTTTCAATAAAATTTCTCTCGCGAGGGCGCAAAGGCGCAAAGTTTGGAGTGGAACGCTGATTTAGCTGATGAGCGCTGATTTCTTATTTTATTTTAATAAGCAGATTCCAGATTCGCTCGGATTTTTTTATCCATGTCGATGAATATGGAAAGGATTAGTAGTTTGAAAATTTTTTAGATTAGTCATAGAGTAAAAGCCTTAAAGAACGGTGATGACGCTGATTTAGTTGAAAATTATTGATTTTTTTTCAACTTTTAAGTTATCCTCCTCTTTCAATGGTCGCGCATTACAGGGGTGTTTCACTTCAACTACAAGTGCTGGCAAAACAGAAATGTTTATATCTAAATAAAACAAACGGGTTTACATGGCGTGGGTTTTTTATCTGCGACTGCGCGCCCCTATGAGGAAAATTCTTAGAAATTTGTGTAATTCGTGTCTTGTTTTTTTCATAAGAATATTAATCCCTTTCGTGCCTTTTAATATCTTCCTGTAAATCAAGCTCTTTAAGCGATTTGTTTTTGAAATTTATTATTAAAACCGTAACTAATGTAATCGTTCCACCTAGCATCACGGCTAAAGGCGCACCAAATAGTTTTGCCGCTATACCGCTCTCTAAGGCGCCAAGCTCGTTGGAAGAACCCACGAACATTGAGTTCACGGCCCCTACCCGACCCCGCATCTCGTCTGGTGTTTTAAGTTGTAAAATCGTTTGACGAATCACCATGGAAACGCCATCAAAAACGCCAGATAAAAAAAGCGCAGCAACACTAAGCCATAGCAGTTTTGAAGCCCCAAAAATTATCATACATACGCCAAAACCAAAAACTGAAATAAGTAATTTTTTACCCGTGTCTCTTGTAATCGGTATGTGTGTTGTAGCGAGCATGGTAATAATGCTACCCGAAGAGAGTGCTGCATTCAACAGCCCAAAACCTTTTGGGCCAGCGTCTAAAATATCCTTTGCGAAAACCGCGAAAATGGCTACCGCCCCACCAAATAAAACGGCAATCATATCTAAGGTCAAAGCACCTAAAATCACTTTATCCTTAAAAACGAATGTTAATCCTGCTTTTAGGCTTTCTGTAACCGATTCTTTTATTTTTTTATTTAATATGGGCTTTTTCTCAATCTGAAACACAAAGACCAAAGACAGCATGACCAAAAAAAAAATAATACCTAAGGTATAATGAACCCCTATCCATGCAATTAAAAATCCGCCACAAAGCGCCCCAAACACACTTGCGCCCTTCCAGGTACTGCTACTCCATGTTGCGGCATTGGGATAGGCGTACTTTGGGACGATAAGCGCAATTATAGAAAAAATAGTAGGTCCGAAAAAAGCTCTTAATACGCCACCAAAAAACACTAGGCTATAAATTCCAATTAGGATATTATTGGTTTGCCAGGTAGATTCAATAGTTTCAGAACTTAGCCAGAATAGTCCAAAACTAATTAATGAAAACAGCGCAATACATAGGGTAAACAAGTTCCTCTTTTCCTTTCTATCCACAATGTGACCGGCGATTGGCGCTAAAACAAAAGCTGGGAAAAATTCACAGAGACCAATTATTCCAAGAGAGAGTGGATTATCTGTTAGGGCATAAACCTGCCATTCTATAACCACAAATTGCATAGACCAGCCAAATACAAGTGCGAATCGCACCAAGAGAAATATATTGAATTCCTTGAATCTTAAGGCAGCGTACGGGTCTGGTTTTTGATGTATCAAACGAACAATGAATAAGAACTAGTTATTTTAAGTCTCGTAATTTTAATTGCAGGCTCACATTGCCTTGCCAGTGATTTTCATCAATGGAATAAACGGCACAAAATGGTTTGCTATCCAAAATCAAGTCGCATTTATCACCCAAATTAAAAGCTATCCCAACAAATCGGCTTTGATTGCGCATACTCCCACTCTGTGTAACAACCACTCTCAAATGTTTGTCATCCTCACCAACACATTTACCCTGACCAGTATCCATTAGGTTTTGAGTCATAAAAACAGGAGTCATGTTTCCTGGCCCAAAAGGCGCAAATTGTTTGAGTATTCGCCAAAATTTCCCGTTGATTTGATCTAAACCAATTTCTAGATCAACCTTAATTTCTGGAGTAAGGAGCTTACGATCAATGGTATGTGATACCTCATCCTCAAAAGCTTGTTTAAAGGCTTGGTAATTTTCTTCCTTAAGAGTTAAACCAGCTGCGTATTTGTGACCACCAAATTGTTCAATATGTTGGCTACAGGCCTCCAAGGCATTGTAAACATCAAATCCAGAAACTGACCGCGCCGAAGCCGCTAATTTTTCTCCACTCTTGGTAAACACTAAAGTAGGGCGATAGTAGGTTTCTGTTAATCTTGAAGCCACAATCCCAATTACCCCCTTGTGCCAATCTTTTTGGTAAACTACAGAGGTTAATCGCTCCTCCTCTTTATTTTCAGTTATTTGTGCTAGAGCCTCTTCAGTAATACGTTGGTCTGCTTCTCTCCTGTCTAAATTGAATTTGTTGATTTCTGCGGCATAGTCTTTAGATTTTTCAATATCTTTCTCTGTAAGCAAGGTAACGGCATAATTGCCATGTTTCATCCGTCCCGCGGCATTAATTCTTGGTGCGACTATAAAAACGACATCGGTTATGGTCAATTCTTTCTTCTTGACCTGTTCAATCAAAGCCTTAATTCCTGGCCTTGGGTTTTGATTTATGACCTTAAGCCCAAAATAGGCAAGTGTTCTGTTCTCGCCAGTTATGGGTACAATATCTGCTCCAATGGCCGTTGCAACCAGGTCTTGGTATTCTATCAAATCATCAATGGTTTGTCCATCTCTAGAAGCTAAGGCCTGTACCAATTTAAAACCAACGCCACAACCGCAGAGCTCTTTGTAAGGATAATCACAGTCTGCGCGTTTTGGGTCTAAAACGGCAACAGCTTTTGGGAGTTCTGCTGATGGTCTATGGTGGTCGCAAATTATAAAATCAACGCCTTTTTTTGCAGCATAGTTGACCTTGTCAATAGCTTTAATGCCGCAATCCAAGGCGATGATGAGTGAAACATCATTATCACTTGCAAAATCAATACCTTGATAGGAGACCCCATAACCCTCGTTATAACGGTCGGGGATATAAGTGGCAATTCGTTCAGATCTCGTTTTGAGATATGAGGACATTAGTGCAACTGAGGTAGTACCATCAACATCATAATCCCCGAAAACCAGTATATTTTCATTGTTTAAAAGCGCAGATTCTATGCGCTCAACAGCTTTTCCCATGTCTTTCATAAGGAAAGGGTCGTGCAAGTCTTTCAAGCTTGGCCTAAAAAATTTTTTGGCCTGCTCGTAGGTTTCTATGCCACGCTGCGCAAGAAGTGTTGCAATATTAACCCCTACCCCTAATGATGCCATGAGGGTTGCGACAATTTCAGGTTTTGGTTTAGGCTTTAGTGTCCAACGCATGCGAGGTAGTTTAAAAAACTAAAATTACGGATAGTTTTCTTAAATGAGGAATAGAAGAAATCTAAAGCTATTGCTTTTTCTCAAGGCGGTTACGCTCTTCGGTACTTATACGGCGTTCATTGGTTTCAAGTTTAGTATTTCCGAATTTATAACGAAAAGCTACTTTGACAAACCTATTATCGTAATCAACTATTAAATTATTGGACTGGTTTTGATAGCGGGTCCGTGCTTCTACATCAAAGTAATTGAATATGTCCTCAACGCTAAGGGAGACTACACCTTTATTTTTTAAAACAGATTTAGAAATGAATACATTTGAATACAGCCTATCCTCTACAATCTGAAAGCCTTGAAGGTTTTTGCCATACCACTCCAAGGTTAATGTTGCATTTAAACTATTATCCTTTAAAAAACTTGCACTGCTTTGCAATGCCGAGTAATTTGACCATTGATTCTGGGTTACAAAGCCACTGCCAAAATCGGTTTCTTCCTCAATGTTATAAAATGATGTTGCAGCATAAACCGACCAATTATCGGTAATGTTGAAATAGGTTAGCAAATCAAAACCAAACTCTACTGTTTTATCAAAGTTAACATTTATAAATTCTATGACGTTGGTTTGATTGTTCTGTCTTGGTATTTCAGAAATAGCACCATCGAGATTTTTGTAATACGCTTCAACTGTAAAAAGACCTCCAAGCAAGTCTGCTCCTACCCAGCCGTGATCAACAAAAACGGGTGTTAAATTTGGGTTTCCAGATACGACGTAATTCTCATTTAAAAAAAATTGAAACGGGTTCAGGTTTGAATAGCTCGGTCGCGCTATGCTGCGTTTATAATTTACGTAAACATTGTAGCTGTCTGAAATATTATACTTTATACTGGCGTTTGGAAACCATTCTAAATAGTCCTGAATCGTTACAACATCAGTCAATGGTGAAAATCCATCTACATTGGTTTGCTCTGCACGTAAACCAGCGTTTAAGCTCCACTTTTCAGAACTGGTCGCAAAATTGGCGTAGGCAGCGTAAATGCGCTCTTCGTAATCAAAGGCATCAGAGTTGGCAGCATCCAAGGTCTCTTGACCTGAGGCTACATCCACATCAAATTGGGTTAAATCGCTTTCAGTATCAATACCAGAAAATTTTATCCCGGCCTCAAAGTTTGAGTTTTCATCTATTGGTAAACTGTAATCTACTTTCCCAGCGTAAATATCTGTATCTTGGTTGGCATCGGTATTAAATGCTGAAGCATTGGTAAATGTATTGTTTTGATTAAAAAAATTACTTACAACACCTTGGTTGCGTTTGTAATTATAAGTAGTATAATGGGCGTTGAACACTAGGTTGCCTTTTTGGAGATTATGCCTAAAATTCAAATCAAAACCTAAATTGTATTTATTGTCACGAGATAAGTTATCGGCCGTAAATCGTCTTAAAAAGGTACCATCGTCACTAAATATATTGGTGTTGTTATCTATTTCGTATTTAAAATAAGGCAAATACAAGGCGTTAGAGGATAGGCTCAAGCTATTGTTATCATTTATCTCGTAATCGAAATTGGCGTTCAATGTATGTGTTTCTCTATAGGTGTTTCGATTGATGAGAGACTGCCAGCTTTCGTCTAAACTTTGATTGGTATCAAGAAAATTAATAGTATCATCACTATCCCGATTAAGCTTATCCTTAGAATAATTGTAATTTAGATTGAAGCTAACTTTATTTTTTTTAAAGAAATTATTGCTCCCAATACCATATCTGGGGAATACGCCTTGGGTATAATCCCCCAGAATACTGCCGCGGTAACCGGTAATTAAATTTTTTCCCATAATTATATTCAAGACCACACCACTATCGGCATCGTAGCGCGCCGATGGATTTGTGATTACCTCAATAAATTTAACGGAGCTTGCCGACGAACCCTCTAAAAGTTGATTTAAATCTTCGGCAGACAAATAGACTCGTTTATCGTTGATGAATACCGTAGGGTTTTGATTTTTTACCGTTATTTCATCTCCCAGTACCAGAACACCTGGCGTGCTTTTAAGTACCTGTAACATGCTGCCTTCAATAAGCGCGGTATTTTCAACATTAAACACTAATCTATCGGCTTCACGGACCAAGGTTGGTTTTTTTGCGGTAATGCTGATTTCGTCTAAGGTTTCCGAAGCTTCATTTAATACAATATTCAGTTCAATGTCTGTGGAAATATTAAGGATTTGGTCAAAAGGTTCAAATCCAATGAAACTGACCCGAATTTTGTAAGTGCCTGAAGAAATATTGTTTACAGAAAACATGCCATCAATATCTGAGGATGTTCCCTTTATTATGTCGCTTTCGTCTTCGGTATATAAAATAACATTGGCGAATTCAATTGCCAAACCACTCTCGTCCCTTACTTTACCTGCAATTGAAAGGTTTTGAGCCATACTCAAAATAGGCAGGTAAAGAAAACATATGAGGGCGATTTTAAATTTCAAAAGAATTACGTTAGTGGGGCAATATAAAACAACTTTTTGACTTTTTTTTACGGTTTTTCCGTAATTCTTTTACGGTATTATAGGAACTTAAACATTGCTTTCAAGAGGATTGGATTATTTAATGCCCAATAATTGAATTATATTTGCAAACCGCTGTAAGAAGAATTAAGCTCCAATGAAAAATATCAGGAATTTTTGTATTATCGCCCACATCGACCACGGAAAAAGCACCTTAGCTGACCGTCTCCTAGATTATACCGGTGCTGTTACCGCTCGCGAAAAGCAAGACCAGCTCTTGGATAACATGGATTTGGAGCGAGAACGAGGTATTACCATAAAGTCGCACGCCATACAAATGGAATACCTACACAACGGCGAGAACTACGTTCTCAATCTAATAGATACACCAGGCCACGTTGACTTCTCGTATGAAGTTTCACGTTCTATCGCTGCCTGTGAGGGCGCTTTGTTGATTGTGGATGCGGCACAGAGCATCCAGGCTCAGACCATTTCAAATTTGTATTTGGCACTTGAGAATGATTTAGAGATTATACCGGTGCTCAACAAGGTAGATTTACCTAGCGCCAATCCTGAAGAAGTAACCGATGACATTGTTGACCTTTTGGGCTGTGAACCGGAGGAAGTTATACATGCCAGCGGAAAAACGGGTTTTGGGGTTGATAATATACTAGAAGCCATTATAAAAAGAATTCCCGCCCCTAAAGGTAACCTTGACGAGCCATTACAGGCTTTGATTTTTGATTCGGTTTACAACCCATTTCGCGGGGTTGAAACTTACTTTAGGGTCATAAATGGACGTATAAAGAAAAACCAGCAAATTAAATTTATTGCTACTGGAAACACTTACAGCGCAGATGAGGTTGGCACGTTGAAGTTAAAACAATTTCCGCGTCAAGAGATAAAAGCAGGGGATGTGGGATACGTCATAACGGGAATTAAGGAAGCCAAGGAAGTAAAGGTTGGCGATACCATTACCGACGCCAAAGAACCTACAAAAAACGCTATTTCTGGCTTTGAGGATGTTAAGCCAATGGTTTTTGCAGGAATTTATCCCGTTGATACCGAAGACTACGAAGAACTTCGTGCTTCAATGGAAAAACTTCAACTTAACGACGCGTCACTGGTATTTATGCCAGAAAGCTCTGCCGCCTTGGGTTTTGGTTTTCGATGCGGTTTCTTGGGAATGCTCCACATGGAAATTATTCAAGAGCGTTTAGAGCGTGAGTTTGACATGACCGTTATTACAACCGTACCTAATGTGTCCTATCACGCTTATACCAACAAAGACCCAGATGAAATTGTAATCGTCAATAACCCAACGGACCTTCCCGAACCTTCAACCCTAAACCGTGTTGAAGAACCGTTTATCAAAGCAACCATAATTACAAAAGCCGAATTTGTAGGTAATGTAATGTCGCTTTGTATCGAAAAAAGAGGCATCATTACCAACCAGACCTATTTAACTACCGAACGCGTTGAGCTCAACTTTGATATGCCCTTAGCTGAAATTGTCTTTGACTTTTACGATAGGCTAAAAACCGTAAGTAAAGGTTACGCTTCTTTTGATTATTCGCCAATTGGTCTTCGTGAGTCTAAATTGGTAAGGGTAGATATTCTTCTCAACGGTCAACAGGTAGATGCCCTTTCGGCTTTGATACATATTGATAATGCCTATCATATCGGAAAAAAAATGTGCGAAAAGTTAAAGGAGCTGATTCCAAGACAACAATTTGATATCCCAATTCAAGCGGCTATTGGTGCAAAAATCATTGCACGCGAAACAATTAAGGCCCTTAGAAAGGATGTAACCGCAAAATGCTACGGTGGGGATATCTCACGTAAGCGTAAACTTCTTGAAAAGCAGAAAAAGGGTAAAAAGCGTATGCGTCAAGTGGGTAATGTAGAAATTCCGCAACAGGCGTTTATGGCAGTTTTGAAGTTGAATGATTGATCTGTTCCAAAAGAATCCTTATTTTGGGGTTTTGGCTTTATCATAGATCTTCAGGGCGGGGAGCTCAAAATTTAAAACACCTTGGCAGCTTGGGAATACGAATTAACGCAGATAGCTAGGATATTTTTTTTGAGTGATGATTGCGATTTCACGATGCAGCATTTCAGTCTGGCCTAGGAACTAATGAACCTAAATTACGTAGTGGTTCAATTAATCTATCCTGGTAACAAAATAATTCCACACCCAGTACTTATTCACTAAAGACCCTGTATTTATTGGATTAGATACAGGTCGGGAGGACAACTTTAACATGTGAGTTACTAGAAAATAAAGATTATTTGTCTCTCAAAGGAATTGATAATATACCTAATAAACCTCTAGCAGAAGTTAGTATCGATTACCTTAAGGAAATACGATTTGTAATTGTGCTTCATCTGCATTTGAATTGAAAAACCCCATAAAAGAACAACTGAATGGAAGAAAGTTACAATACAAACTCTTTCTAATTTCTTGTATGGAGTTTATAAATCATTTTGACTATTTAAATGCGATACAGCAAATGGCAACCCGTTTGATTTACGGCATGTATCCAGATATTATTGATAATCCTGGGGTAGAAACTTAATAATTAAAAACCTTCCTGAAAGTTGTTTCTAGAGGGAAATTTTTACGTTTTATGGTATTAGTAAACCCAAAGTCTTGAAAAAGCTATTTCAGGCGCCTGCTTATCAAATTGGTCAAAAGGTAAATTTTAATGCGCTGTCGCGACTTCATCAAATTGATAAAAACGCCATAAACAGTTATATTTATATTTCATTAGGGAACAACGTAGTTTTCCAAATGTTAAGTTTCAGTAGAAATTTAAGAAAGGGAATATAGCGAGACTATATGCTTGGGATTACCCTGAGTCAATTTTCCGACAAACTACGGTGCAATATGAAATTGATTAAATAAAAATTAATCGAGTAACTATGTGCGCCTATCAATATAATGGGAATCCAATTATGAAGGTAAGAATTCCAAAAACAATTCAACAAATGTATGATGCTGGGATTTCAATTATACATTCGGGGAATTTCAGGTTTTTTTAGTTCTGAAATTCCTCTTCTTCAATCTCTACCTCCTCTACATCAAAAGGTTTGCCCAAGTACACTAATTTCCATGAACGTTCAACATTTTCAAAATCTTTACTATAAGAGGTTATGATATGGAGCTCATTGTCCTCATCCTTTAGGAACAGCGGTATAATGTCCTTATCCTCATTTGTGATTTCAATAAGGCTATCATAATGTTCTTTATCCCTAACTTCAATTTCCTGAATCGATGGGTATTTGCGCGTAACTTCGGTAAGTTTTATATAGTCATCTGTGTGAGAAAACAGCCCTTCTTTTGGGTTATTTTGTGGGTTGTTCATCTCACTTGCGGTAACCAGCCGAAATGCGCCGTTTTCACCAAACTGTTCAGAAAATTTATTAATGGCATACTTGTTAATTTCGGAGTTTCCAGTCATGGCCATTAAGTAACCAACGTCATTTAATTCTATATTGTCGTTCAAGGTTTCAGAATAAATATTTGCACTAAAAGCCTCTAAACCGAGTTCCTTTGCCTTGTCGATATTGTTTTGGTTGCTATCAATTAAGACCACATGGCGACCGTTATTTACCAAATAATGAGCCAGTAAACGTGATACTTTTGATGCCCCAATAATCAAGATTCCGCTTGATTTTGTTAAAAACACTCCTACAAGTTTGGCGACAAGCCGTGCAGTAGTGGCATTTAACAATACCGTTCCCAAAACAATCATGAAAACCAAGGGCGTAATATACTCGGCACCCTCAACACCATCCTTGGCCAATTTACTACCAAATAGCGATGCGATACCAGCCGCAACGATACCTCTAGGGCCCACCCAACTAATAAAAATACGTTCTTTGATATTGAGTTTAGAGCCAAGCGTACTCAAAAAAACGGCGAGTGGCCTAATGAAAAATACCACTATTGCAAATAATATTGCTGTTTTCCAATTGTATAGCAATAACAGATCGTCCATGTTAATGTTTGCCGCCAATAGGATAAATAGTATGGAGATAAGAAGCACACTAAGCGATTCCTTAAAATAAAGCAGCTCCTTGATATTGTCTAGTTTGCTGTTTCCTAAAACCATTCCCATAACAACTACGGCTAGCAGACCTGACTCGTGCGCAAAAATTTCAGATTCTACGAAAACCAATAACACGGCAGACAACGAAACTACATTTAATAAGTAATGGGGAATAAACCTTTTGTTGATGGCAAATGCCAGTGCATGAGCAAAAGTGAAGCCAAATGTAGTACCAAAAAGTATGATTTTTCCAAACTCAACCAACGCGGTTTTGGTAAATCCCGTATCGCCCTCCACGCTTATAAACTCGAAAACCAATACTGCAACAAGCGCGCCAATAGGATCTATTAATATCCCTTCCCATTTTAATACCGTTGAGAGGTCTTTCTTGAGTGGAATATTACGTAAAATAGGGGTAATCACGGTTGGCCCAGTTACGATAATCAAGGCAGAAAACAGAAAGGATAATCTCCACCCCAACCCAAAAATAAAATGTGCGGCAATGCCCGCTACGATAAATGTAACCGCAGAACCTAGCGTAATTAGCTTGGTAATGACCGGGCCAACATTTTTAATTTCGGCACGTTTTAAGGTAAGGCCTCCCTCAAAAAGAATAATACTTATGGCTAGGGAGACAAAATAGTAAAGACTTTCCCCGGGAAACAAGCCATTTTCGCCATTCCATATAGGCTCAATCCACTTAGTCCCGTCCTCCGTTAAAAATTCGGCAGCTATGGGGCCAACAAGCAGACCAATCAAAATGAGGGGTAAGATTGCAGGAATCTTAAGTTTCCAAGCCACCCATTGAGCTAATATTCCAAGAATAATTATTCCTGCTAATTCAATCATTAATCAACTAATTAAATGCTAAAGATAGCCCAAAGAATAATAATCAAAAACTGTTTTCAAATTGAATATAAAATTTATTAATCTTTCTTTTTTTCTTCAGAGGTGTAGTATAGTCGTTTCAAACTTCTCTTCAAAAGCGTAAATCTGTAAACACCGATTACAAAAAATATTAAACTAAAGCCCAAAGCCATAAAGGCCAAGTACTTAAAATCTGCAAAATCCTTTAATTGAAATAGCCCAATGGCACCTAACAGCAGATAGAGCGAAGACCTTATGTAGGAAAGCAAAGTACGCTCATTGGCCAACCTCGTGCGCTCAATCGCTAAATAGTCCCTAAGAATGACCTGCTCATCTGGTTTGAAATCACGACCAAAGCGAAGTAATTTCATTTTATTGATATTTAAGGGCTTCTTGGTCTGTTTGTTCATTTATAAAATGTTGAATCTACACTAAAATAGCATATTTTATTAAATACTTATTTGTTAAAACTCTTTTAATTATGCTCGTTCAAAACAATTGATGTGTTAGGGTTTTATTAATTTGCAATAAATCCTGTTATAGCAGTTTTTTACCAACCTCCTGAAAAAGGAGGTTTAATTTTGTTTTTTAATCGTGAAGTCTTAACTATCTTAAAGCGCCAAACTATGCAACTATACCCTGTAAATGCTGGTAATTTCAAACTTGATGGCGGCGCCATGTTTGGAGTGGTCCCTAAGAGTCTTTGGACCAGAACCAATCCTGCAGACTCTAACAACATGATTGATATCGCGGCACGTTGTTTGCTAATCGAGCACGGTGAGCGATTGATTTTGATTGATACTGGAATGGGTGATAAGCAAAGTGAAAAGTTTTTTAGCTATTATTATCCTTGGGGCGATGCTACTTTGGAGAAGTCACTAAAACAATATGATTTTCATCCCGATGATATTACTGATGTGTTTTTAACCCACTTGCATTTTGATCATTGTGGCGGTTGTGTTGAGTATAACACTAACAGAACCAAGCTTGAACCAGTTTTTAAAAACGCTAAATTTTGGAGTAATGAGAATCATTGGAATTGGGCTACAGAACCAAACAGACGAGAAAAAGCTTCCTTTTTAAAGGAAAATATTATACCCATGAAAGAAAGCGGTCAACTTTCATTTACAAAATTGCCAAGCGATGATACCTTAACCAATTCAGCACTCGGTTTTGATATATTTTTCGCCAATGGCCACACCGATAAGCAAATGATACCAATAATTGATTATAAAGGAAAAAAACTCTGCTTTATGGCAGATTTACTGCCTACGGTTGGCCATTTACCAATACCTTTTGTAATGGGTTATGACACACGACCCCTTTTAACCTTAGACGAAAAGGAAAAATTCCTGAATTTAGCAGCCGATAATAACTATTACCTGTTTTTGGAACACGACGCAAATAATGAAATAATAACCGTGGAACATACCGAGAAAGGCGTGAGACTAAAAGACACAATAACAACAAACGATTTTTTTAATTAATACATTTTATAAAAACCGATTATGGAGGTCAATTAAACAACATGATGTTAAATAGTCCTTTTACCAAACAAAGACAAAACAAATAATATAAACAAATGAAAATTACACTAAAACCATTTTTTACCTCAATTGTAGCCGCATACTTTTTAATGGCCTGTGGAGGAGGTTCGGGATTTGTCTCCGCTCCGCTTGAAAATATCGACACTTCACCAATCAAGGAAAAAGAGCTTACCAAGGCCGAACTTAACAATTGGTCTAATCTTGACCTTGAAAAAGACACCATCCCAGGGATGAGTGTACAAAAAGCATATGACGAACTCATAAAAAAGAAAAAGGGGAAAACAGTCATTGTTGCCGTTGTAGATTCTGGAACCGATATTGACCACGAGGACCTTGAAAACAATATCTGGACCAACGAGGATGAAATTCCAAACAACGGCAAAGACGACGATAATAACGGTTACGTTGATGACATCCACGGTTGGAATTTTCTCGGCGATGCTTACGATGAACAGCTGGAATACGTTAGAATTATAGCCGCAGGAGATACTAGTGCGCCGCGTTATGACGAGGCGGTTGAACTTTACGAGAGCGAATACAAACTATGGACAGGGAGAAAGGCCCAGTACGACCAAATCTATCAGCAAATTACCTTTGCAGACGATTTATTATCCAAGCACTTTGGTAAAAATGACTACACTAAAGAAGAAGTCGCAGCCTTAGAACCAAAAGATGAAAGTTTAAGCCAGGCTAAACAAATTGCCCAATTTATGTATAGTAACGGTATTGATACCATGGCAGAGGCTAAAGAGGAAATTAGCAACGGACTCAAATCCATCAATGACCGTTTAAACGTGAACCTTAACAAAGAACTAAAAGGACGAACAACCGGCGATGACCCTTACGATTTAAATGATATGCCCGGCTATGGCAACAACAATCCCAGACCTTCGGAAAAGGATGAAAGTCACGGCACCCATGTTAGTGGCATCATAGCTGCAGAACGTAATAACGGCATTGGTATGAACGGCGTTGCCAATAATGTAGAAATTATGGCCATTCGTTCTACGCCCAATGGTGATGAATATGATAAAGATGTTGCCTTAGCAATTAGATATGCGGCTGATAATGGTGCAAAAATCATTAATGCCAGCTTTGGTAAATCATTTTCACCCAATGCAGAATGGGTTCGCGATGCACTTAAATATGCAGCTGAGAAAGACGTTCTCTTTGTTCACGCCGCTGGTAATGACAGTGAGAATATTGATATAAAGCCTAATTTTCCCAACGATGCTGTTGGTACAGGTCCAGAAGTTTCAGATAATGTTATCACCGTTGGCGCACTAGCCCCAGACTACGGGTCTGACATGGTATCGAGTTTTTCCAATTACGGGAAAGTAAACGTTGACGTCTTTGCACCTGGAACAGACATTTACTCTACCATACCAGAAAACGAATATAAGTTAAATAGCGGCACCTCAATGGCAGCCCCAAACGTAGCTGGCGTTGCAGCATTAATCCGTTCACAATTTCCAAGTTTAACTTCCCCTCAGGTTAAAAAAGCAATTATGGATTCTGGCCTGCCAATCAAAACCAAAGTCTCGGTTGGGCCACGTGAAAATAAAAGTACTAAATCCTTTTCTGAAATTTCAAAATCAGGGAGAATTGTAAATGCCTATAATGCCTTGATAATGGCCGCCCAAATGGCGCAGTAGAAATTTATGGTGGATGAATAACGAGCTGATTAAACAAAAGAGCTGGTGGAGTAAGAACTGGAAGTGGTTCATTTCGATTTGTATTTTACTTTTTATTTCTGTTTTTGCCTTTGTATCATCGGGTATGGGGGAAGTTGCAAGTGATTTAACAAAAGCTTATTCAGATAATCAGCTTTTTGAAGGTGCCATTAAAAAAGCGAACGCAAATCCAAAGGTGGTTGAATACCTCGGAAAACTAGAACCCCTTGATAGAATGGCGATTTTAGAAGGCCAAATCCAATATCAAAATAAAAATCAAACGGTCACATCCAGCGTAAGAATTATTGGAGCTAAGGGAAAAGCGCGCATGGATTTTGAAGCTTATAAAATAAATACTGAATGGATTTACACAGATATCAACGTGCGAATAAGAAAACCAGTAGAAAATAAGCAAACGATAGAAATCGACACTCAAGATCAAACGTATTGAATACGGCTCTTGAAATCCTTTATGGATAAAGTAATTAGTATCAAAACATATAAATATGAAGTATCAAAAAATAATCTTTATTGCCTTTTTCAACTTATGTCTAGGGTTTCAACTTAATGCACAAGTGCCAGAAATGGAATATAAAACCGAACACTACTGGCAGCAACAGGCAGACTACGCCATTGAAATTGACATGGACGTAGAAACCTATCGCTACTCAGGAAAACAAACCATAGCGTACACCAATAATTCTCCAGATGTTTTAGACCGGGTCTATTATCATTTATACTTCAATGCCTTTCAGCCAGGAAGTGAAATGAACGCCAGACTAAAGAGTGTTGCAGACCCAGATGGGAGGATGACCAACAACATTGGCACAAAGGATGAGCCCATTTACGAAAGCCGAATTTCAAAATTGAAGGATGACGAGATTGGCTATATTAAAGTGAACTCCCTAAGGCAAGACGGAAATACGTTAGATTTTCAGATAGAGGGTACAGTTATGGTAGTGTCGCTTAATGAGCCAATAGAACCAAATGATACAGTAGAATTTTCAATGGAATTTGAGGCCCAAGTACCATTACAAATCCGTCGTTCTGGACGCGAAAGCGCCGAAGGTATATCACTTTCCATGACCCAATGGTATCCCAAACTTGCAGAATACGATGAGGAAGGATGGCATGCCGACCCTTACATCGCTCGTGAGTTTTATGGTGTATGGGGAAATTTTGATGTTAAAATTACAATTGATAAAGACTACATAATAGGTGGGACCGGCTACCTTCAAAATGCAGATGAAATTGGCTATGGCTATACGTCAGAAAACGTAAAACAACAAAGTGAAGAAACAAATACTTGGCATTTTAATGCACCAAATGTTCATGATTTTACTTGGGCAGCAGACCCTGATTATATTCATGATACCATACAGGTACCCAATGGGCCGATGTTACATTTTTTCTATCAAGACAATATGCCACAGGAAAACCTTGATAATTGGAAAAAGCTACAACCAAAAACCGTAGAGTTAATGCAATATTTTAGTGAGCATATTGGGGCCTATCCTTACGACCAATATTCGGTAATTCAAGGAGGAGACGGCGGTATGGAGTACGCCATGTGTACCTTAATTACAGGCGAACGTAGTTTTGGGAGCTTAGTGGGTGTAACTGCTCACGAATTGGCTCACACCTGGTTTCAATTTTTACTGGCTACTAATGAAGCCAAACACGAATGGATGGACGAAGGTTTCACGAGTTACATTTCGGCCCTGGCCATGAATGAGGTGATGGACAGAAATGCCGAAAACCCCTTAATCAACTCTTTTCGGGGATATATCTATTTGGCTAATTCTGAAAATAAACAACCCTTAACCACCCACGCAGATCGATACGATAGTAACCAGGCTTATGGCATTTCCGCATATAGTAAAGGTGCCGTCTTTTTGGCGCAATTGGGTTATATTATAGGAGAAGAACATCTTAGGGAGACTATTAAAAAGTACTATCAGGATTTCGCCTTTAAACATCCAAAACCCATGGATATTATAAGAACTGCTGAGCGTGTATCTGATATGGAACTCGATTGGTACCTCATTGACTTCGCCCAAACCGTTAACACGATAGACTATGGTGTAAAATCTGTGCAAGATAAATCTATAACCTTAGAGCGAATTGGTTCTATGCCAATGCCAATAGATTTAAAAGTAACTTACGCAGATGACACCTCAGAAAACTTTTATATACCGCTAAGGATGATGCGCGGTCAAAAAGAAACCGATGCTACGGTTTTGGAAGATTGGGCTTGGGCGTTTCCAAATTATACTTTTGAAACCCCAAAAGAAATTAAATCAGTTCAACTTAATCCAAGCTCCATGATGGCAGATGTAAATGCTAATAATGATAATTATAACACGACCGAATAAGCCTACTTCATAAAAGAGAGATTAAAAGCCACCCTTTCAAAATTGGTGGCTTTTTTTATTATCACTACCCTTAGTACCAAGGTTCTTTTGTGTACATCCTGTTTTTTGAAACCCGCTCCCGGTTATATAAAAGCGCATGGTTTTCGTCAACAATTTGCCGTCTGTATCCAAATAAATGAAATATCTCTTTTGCCATAAATCCAGTGGTCTTTAAGTTTGCCGTTAAAACTCCATTTTTCTTATCATGCCAACTAATACCCGGAAGCCAAGTTAGAAGAACATCGGCGTTTAACCTTCTCAGTAATTTTGATAACCATAGAAAAAACCTTGGGACGTAACGAATAATAAAAAATCCATCTTCTCCAGACTTTTGGTATAAGGGCATAAAAATTTTTGCGTTGTCCTTTGAGTGGATTGGTTTTTCGTTAGAATAGGCTAAAAGCTCACCCTTTTTAATTGTTTCAAAACTCATGAAGCCCTCTTTCATTTTGAAATTTTCATTGGGTTGGATGTGGTATTTAAAAACTATTTCAAAAAACGCTGAAATGTTTTCTGATGACGATTTTAGATGTTTTTTATGTTTTAGAATGTTAGAATTGGGCACCTTGGTCAAAACTCCAGAGACAAAGCACGCTAAACTAATAAAAGCTTCGCAGTTTCTTACCGCTAAGGGGTCTGCGTGCTGCCCTGCTTCAAAACCAATTGAAACGAAGCCTTTTGTATTGAGATAGCTCAATAAGGTACCGTCAAGATATTCCTCGATACCCAAAACTATTGGAACGGGAAAACTTTCAGAAAATTTCCTATTCATCAGCGTGTCGTTTATAGTTATAAAAGGTAGCGATTGACTTGAAGTTGTGTGCAGATCTATAAAGTATAGAGGCCCTCTGGTTTTGGTGATAATGCCATTTATACACTTTAGTAAATCTTTCTGCTCTTTGTCTTCATTCATTGGGTTTTGGGCTTTAGATAAGATATCTAAATTTTTTACCGTCCACACCCGGTTTAAATCCTTTTCTATAAATCGTTCATTATGGTTTATGGCATTGATATTTCCATATATACCAAATATCTCGCCTTTAATGTCTGTTTGCTTTAGGCTTTTAAACACATTGTTTAAACCTTTGACCCCAGCAAGCTCATTACCGTGAACTCCTGCAAAAAAGACTAGAGTTGCACCTGCTTTACTCCCTTTGATATGATGGGATACGTGATGCTCTTCTACGAGCTTGTCTTCTATTACACCTAAAGAGCCCTGCATAGATATTACAAATCGTTTGAGGTTATTATTCCTAAAAGTTCTTTTTTTCTTGTAACAGGCAAACAATTTATCTTATTCTTTATCATAAGTGCTTTAGCACTATCTAGGGGTTCCTCTTCAGTTATGGTTATTACGTGTTTTGTCATAACGTCTTTTACCCTTACATCTAGCTTTTCATTTCCGAGCCTAATCATATCGCTCCAAGTTATTAAACCTACCAGATCTTTTTTATTGTTTACGATGGGAAGGTGATGAATATTATTCCATTCCATCACTTTTAATGCCAGTTCGAGACTATCATTTTTGTTTATCAATAAAATTTTGGTTTTCATATTGTGTTTAACAATACTGTTTCTGTTTTTTATAAAATTAGAGTGCGTATCAACCTCTCCCCAAGTATCAATGGTTTTGCCACTTAATTGATTTTGGTGCATAAATGCCGTTAAATCCTGTAAAGCCTCAAAATTTGTATTCGTTTTTTGAAGTGTTCTGTAGTTGGCTACCATCCACTGTGAACCAGTCTGGGATTTTACTCTTTTCTCGATGATACCTAAATATCGATTAATATCATTATCGTTAATCTTAGCTTTTAATAAACCATTCTTTGCCAAGGGAATACATACGTCTAATATCAAATCCCTAGCGGAAACGATTTTGCTATTCCATATAAACTGGCTTTCCATTCCATATCGGCAGGCCTTTATAAAATTACCGTGTATATCCTTAAAATCCATTTTGTTATGAATGTTTAGATATGCTTCGGGCTGTCCTAACATAAGACCTACCCAGAATACCATATTGGCAATCTCATCTATAAGCGTTGGGCCAGCGGGAATATAACGACACTCTATTCTTAAATGTGGTTTGCCTCCGCCTACGCCGTAACAAACCCGGTTCCATTTGTAAACGGTGCCGTTGTGAAGTTGAAGGGCACGTAATTTCGGGATTTGCCCATTTTTAAAGATTGCTAAGCTATCCTCATATTCATTTAAACCAAGTAGGCTGTTAAACTTGGAAATATGGCCTTTAAAAATATCTGTTACTGTTCCTGTTTCCCAAGAATTACCAAAACTCACCCTGGATTCTTTTTCGTGATGAATAAACGAGTTGGCCCTGGTATCGATACTTTGGGAAAACAATGCGATTCTCGTTTCGGCCCACAATTCCCTGCCAAATAATAACGGCGAATTGGTACAACTCGCCAAAACTGGGCCAGCAATAGCCTGAGACCAATTGTATTTATCAACAAACTCATCTGGATTAATTTGTAAATGGGTTTGAAAGCTCGTATTGCAAGCTTCGAGCATAATGGAGTTATTGTTAAGGTTCAACTCATTAACACCTCTAATATTAATGTTGAAATTATCACGCCTTGACCCCATTATAGAATCATTCAAAACATGATATCTAGGCATCTCTGTCATATATTGTTTTGAAATATGCCTTAAACGCAGTGTGGGCAAAATTCCTGTAAGCAGAATTTTCGAATCGTTTTGGTTTGCAACGGTTTGCGCTTTTTCCAATAAATGAGAGAATTGGTTTTGAAGTTTTAAAAAGCAGTCGTCCTTAAGCTCGAGTGGGTCAGAATTAATTTCTAAATTATACTTCCCGAGTTCGTTCGTAAAATGGTCATCATCTATTTTTTCTAAAATTTCAGTACTGTTATCGTTAGGAAAAAACGCATTAGTGGTTATCCAAAATTCCTGTTCTGCACCTATTCTAATTGGTGCCTTTTCAAATAGCCCCTCTTTAAGCATTGTATCAAATGCCTCAATATCTCTTATGAGGTAGTTAATATATAAGGCATTGTCTTGATAACCTTTGAGCTGCTTGACCATTAGTTGACCCATAAAACCAGTTTTAATTAATAATTATTGTAATTTATCACGGTTTGCAATTAAAAAAAATGACTTTTATCATAGCTAAAAACATATAGATGGTAGCATTAGGCCAATTAATGATATTTTTGCCTACCTAAATCATAATATGACATTTCAGTATAGCAAAAAAAATAAGCTTAAAAGCACAAAGCTGATCAACCGGCTTTTTTCAGAAGGGAGATCTGTTGCCGTATTTCCCTTGCGAATGGTTTTTATAAAACTGGAACAGGACAATGCCACTAATAGAGTTGGAGTGTCGGTAAGCAAAAAAAACTTTAGGAAAGCAGTTGACAGAAACCGCATTAAACGCCTACTAAGGGAAGCTTATCGCCTCAACCAAAATCAGATTTTTAACAATAGTTCATCGGCTTATGCGTTAATGATTTTGTATCTTGGAAAGGATATGGCGAATTTTTCTTCCGTAGAGAAAAAAATGCGACAACTTTTTGATAAATTCGGTAAATCAGAATTTCCTAATTAAATAGCAACACCAATGCAAAACTTGCTAAAAAAACGACTGCTTATCCCCATTTTCGCAGTTGCAATTTTCATTACCACCACCGCGTTCAAAAACGATTTTTTTGAAATCGCCAAGCAAATAGAAATTTTCACTACGCTTTTCAAGGAGCTTAACATGAATTATGTAGATGAGACCAATCCCGGTGACCTCATGGATACTGCCATTAAAAGCATGTTAAACGACCTAGACCCTTATACCAATTACTATAACGAACAGGACGTTGAAGCAGCAAGAATCAACAACGCCGGCGATTATACAGGTATTGGCGCCAATGTGTTGACTCTAAAAGACACCTTGGTGATTGTTGAGCCGTACAAGAACTATGCAGCCGATAAGGCTGGGTTAAAAGCTGGTGACAAAATAATTAAGGTCGATAATGTTTCTGTAGCTGACTTTAAGGATGATGCTGGAAATTTATTGCAGGGTGGAGCTGGAACAACCGTTGAGGTGACCTATGTAAGACAGGGTGAAATCAAAACCACACAGATACAGCGGGAAGCCGTGGATATTCATGCCGTACCCTACTACTCCATGGTTAATGAAACTATAGGCTATATCGTTCTAAGGAAATTCAACGAAAAAACCTCGGTCGAAACCATAAGTGCCGTTCGCGACCTCAAAAATCAAGGCGCCAAGAAACTTATCTTGGATTTACGCGGAAATCCCGGTGGCTTACTCAACGAAGCTGTTAATGTGACCAATATTTTCGTACCAAAAAACCAATTGGTGGTTACTACAAAATCAAAGGTCCAAAAATACAACAAGACCTACTACACCCAAAGAGACCCCATTGATACTGAAATTCCGTTGGTTGTCTTAATTGATGGAAGAAGTGCCTCGGCAAGTGAAATTGTCTCAGGCGCGCTACAGGATTTGGATAGAGCCGTTATTGTTGGTGCCAGAAGTTTTGGTAAGGGTTTGGTACAAAGACCAAAAAAATTGACCTACGGTACTCAGGTTAAAATTACAATATCCCGGTATTACACTCCTTCTGGTAGATGTATTCAAGCCTTGGATTATTGGAACCGTGATGAGAACGGAAAAGCCACCCGGGTAAAACAAGAAAATTATAACGAATTTAAAACCAAAAAGGGAAGAATTGTATTTGATGGAGGTGGCATTCAACCTGATTTAGAGTTGGCAGAAACTAAGCTAAGTCCAATTACCGAGGCTATCTTAAAAGATAACCTTATCTTTAAGTACGCGACTGAATATTACTATAACAATGCAGCACCCGAATTGGCTAATTTTATTCTAACAGAATCAGATTTTAAGGATTTTAAGGATTTTCTAACCCAAAAGAATTTCAGCTTTGAAACAAAAACCGAAAAAGCGTTCGTTGATGCATTTACCGTTGCACGGCAAGAGGAGATTGGTAAAGCGATTAATAAGGATTATACTGAATTGATTAAGTCCTTGAATTCTTATAAACGTAAGGCTATAGATGCCAATAAATCCCAATTGCTGTCATTACTTCAAGACGAAATCGTAAAGCGCTACTACTACCGCGAGGGCCTTTACGAATATTACGTTGCTAGTAATTTTGAAATACAGAAAGGTGTTGAAATCCTAAAAAACCCAACCAACTACTTGGATTATTTAAACTGAAAAAGAGACATCATGCTTGCATAATCTGTTATCAAAACCTTTTAAACATACCCTAAGATTTGATGCTTGTACTAAAAAAGTTATCTTAGTTGTTGTTAATAGCGATAAAATGAAGTACCTATCCCTAATATTTATACTTTGTTTTCAACTTCTTTTAGCTCAGGAAAAAAGAACACACGAGGTTTATTTCGAGACCGATAAATACGAAGTTTTATCTACGGAACGAAGCAGGTTATTATTGTTTCTTTCCCAAATAGAGAGTCTTGATATTCAAAAAGTCTCAATTTATGGGTTTACAGATGATAGGGGAAGCGATGATTATAATCTGAAATTATCCCAAAATCGCGCTAATGCCATAAAGGAAATATTCTCCAATAATGAATTTGACGAATCCATTATTACCAACGTTGATGGAAAAGGTGAAGTGTTATTGAGATTGGTCAAAGAAGACGATATCCATAAAATACGAGGTCTAAACCGAAAGGTTGAAATCGTAGTTTCTCCCTATGACCCACCGCGACCAAAAAAAACCAAGGAGGAGCTGGCCGATAAAAAACAAGAGGTAAAGGAAGTGCTAAATGCAGAGTTGAAAGCAGGCGATAAATTTAGATTAGACAATATTTTATTTCAAACCGGCTACGCCAAATTACTACCAGAATCTAAGGAAACCCTAAAGGAACTGGCCGACGCACTCATTAAACGCGATCATATTTATTTTACCATCCAAGGGCACGTATGCTGCACCCAAAACAGCCGTGATGCCATTGATAGAAAAACTAAAAAGAGAAATCTATCCTTAGCACGAGCAAAGTTTATCTACGATTATCTAGCCAAAAAGGGGGTTGATAAAAAACGAATGAAATACGTTGGGATGCGCCGAAAATTTCCGCTTGGTGGCGACCCAAAATTTGACCGCCGGGTTGAGATTTTAGTGACTTACGTGGGGGAGGATTAATAGTTAAATTAAATTTTATATAGGCTATTTTATCTGTCTGCGTTTTGAAGCTTTAAAAATTCTATTTGATTTGTAAAAAAAGGTTAGGCGTCTTTTTTTAACATCCCCGTATGCGGTATCCCATCCTCAAGATATTCCGTGCCAATTTCCTTAAAGCCTAAATTATTATAGAAGGTCTTAAGATAAACCTGAGCTGAAATTTTGATCTCAGTTTCATTGTAATACTCATTGACGGCAGCAATTGAGGCTTTCATAATGTCGTAGCCGTAATTGCATTTTCGGTAATCTTCCTTAACCAAAACCCGACCTATGCTGGCTTGTTCAAAATAGTCTCCAGGTTTAAAAATACGGGTATAGGCCACTAACGTTTCATTTACATAACCTAAAACGTGCAGTGCCTTTTGGTCTTTATAATCGATATCCTGGTAAACGCAGTTTTGCTCTACTACAAACACTTCACTTCGTAATTGGAGTATGTTATAAAGCTCGGTAGTGGAAAGTTCTTGAAAGGATTTGGTTGTTATTTTAAACATCATTACATTCTGTACAATAGTATTGATTTGTGCATTCGTGGTAAGAAATAAGAGATTCCTTGCTTTACAGGAACTTGTTAGTCTTGGACAATGATATCCTTAACATCTATTTTCTTGAATTCCGGTTGAATATTTACGTGGTTGATACCAAAGTTATCGTGGGCAATAGCCTCTATTTCCTTCAGAATACTATCAAACTCTGATAGCAAGATATCTTTATTAAAATCTATATGTGCCTCCAAGTGGGTTTCAGCTTCATTAAGCTGCCAAATATGCACATGATGTACATTTTTTACGGCTGCAATGTTTTCAATGTCGTTTACAATATCTTTCACCTGGATGGTTTCAGGCGTAAATAACATCAGCACCCTAAAAGAGTTTTTTAATAAATCATAACCCATAACAACTAGATAAATAGCGATGGCTAAGGTCAAAACACTATCTACCCAATACATCTGATAAAACTTCATTAATAGGCCACCTATCAAAACTGCAACACTGGCCATCAAATCCGTTAAAAGATGGAGGTAGGCACTCTTCATGTTCATATTTGATTTTGAATCTTTTCTAAGCAATAAAACACTCATGCCATTACCTATAATAGCCACGATTGAAAGCCAAATAACCAAGCCGGATTCTATAGTCTGCGGATTTAAAAAACGTTCTATAGCTTCATAAATCAAAAGAATGGCAACAACAATCAAAGTAGCAGCATTGATAAAGGCTGCTACAATTTCGGCACGTTTATAACCAAAGGTTTTTTTGAGTGATGCTTGTCGTTTAGACAATAAATTAGCAATGTAGCTTACAATCAAGGATATGACATCGCTAAAATTATGTAGGGCATCACTTAATAAGGAAAGACTACCAGAAATGAGTCCGCCAATAACTTGAGCCACCGTAATGACGATGTTCAAAAGAATGGAAATGATAAGATTCCGCCCCGTTAAATTAGTGTGGGAATGCGTGCTATTATGAGAATGCAACTGGCCCATTATGTCTATTAAAGCCTTTTTATTTTCAAACTGGAATTTTTTCTACCCGTTTTTGGTGTCTACCACCTTCAAATTTCGTATTTAAGAATACATCAACCATATCAACCGCTTGCTGAAGTGAAGTAAACCGTGCAGGAATACTTAAAATATTGGCATTATTATGCTGTCTTGCCAGCGCAGTTATTTCTTTCGTCCAACAAAGTGCAGAACGTACACCTTGATGTTTGTTCGCAGTCATATTTGCACCGTTACCACTTCCACAGATAATAATGCCAAGGTCTGAAATACTATTTTCAACATCGTTAGCTACAGGGTGTACAAAATCTGGATAATCCACGCTATCATTACTATTAGTGCCATAATTTTTTAATTCATGACCCAAAGATTCTAATTGATTTAAAATTACTTTTTTATATTCTGTACCTGCGTGGTCGTTACCTATTGAAATTTTCATATAATCTTTTTTTCTACGGGAATGTAAATATTTAAGTGTCTAAATTTAAACATTAGAGCAATGATAATTAGCTTGTTTTTGGTAAAGTTTAAAATGATTGGTCTTTGTTTATATAGATACTATCGAATTCGTTTTAATAACCTGATATTTACTACGCTCGTAAGATTGTAAGATTTTATTTTTTTACGTGTTCATTTTATATTAACAAGTCCTTTTTTTTTGTTCATATCTCTCAGTAATAATTAAAAAGTTTAATTAGGTATTTCCATAAAATTTATCGAAGCAACCTTTAATTTGAACCACCAAAAAACTTAACCTGAATATTTGGAAATTTTATCAGCCTAATAAAAATCCATACTAACAAAATTGTTTCAAATTAGTATCAATAATTGATTGTCAACTCCATTATGAACAACTGTTCATAACCTAAAATAGATACATGATTTAAAGTATCTTATATGTAAATTTTATGTTAACTCAGTATTAACCAATTTTCATAAGTGATATTACAAAGTAAATTCTAAAAAACTTATCATAGAAGTTAACAAGCTATAATAACCATCATTTATTTTTTAAAATTTTAAAACAAAAAAGATGATATGAGTATATATGTTGATAACATTAAAAATTCCATCAAAAATAAAACTTGTCTCAATGTTAACCCTTAGATGAATTTTACATAGATTAGAAACTATGAAAAAGCAATTACATTTACTTTTCTTATTCATTTATACTTCTATGTTGTTTGGTCAAGTTTAAGTTGGTTCAAATATTACCGATATGTCACAAGTACAGGCAGTATTTGGTAATAGTATAAGTCTATCTGTTGATGGAAGTATTCTTGCTGTTGGTGCAAATAAAAGTGATAATAATGGAACGAACTCTGGCACTGTAAGGGTATGTGATAATTTGAACGGCATTTGGTCCCAAAATGGAGCAGATATTATTGGAGCAAACGCACGAAATGAACTTGGTCATAGCGTTAGCCTTTCCGATGATGGGACGATATTAGCAATTGGAGCAGTGGGTGATGAAAATGGATTTAATCCTGGAACGCTTCGTGTATTTGAAAATATAAATGGAGATTAGATTCAATTTGGTGGTAATATTGATGGAGATTCCAATGGTGATGAATTGGTGATAATTTAGGACGTAGTGTAAGTATCTCAGATGATGGTTCTATTGCCGCCGCGGGCGCTCCAACCCTTTCATTAGGCTACGTTGAAGTATATGATTATAACGCTACTTTAGATATAAAAATTATAATACTGATAATTTGGAATTAATGGTTTATAAAGTTAACGACCAAATTAAAGTAACTCTAAATTAACAGCGAGATTTAAATCAGGAAAATTTATGTACCATTTACGGTAAATATCTTTTTCAGTTAACCAGCCAAAGATAAGTACCTCACAATTATCATCTGGTATTTATGTAGTACAAGTAGAGACATCTCAAGGTAAATCAGCCAAAAAAGTAATATAGAACTAAAATTTCTAAAGTCGTTAAAATAGAAAGCACCGTAAAACTTTACGGTGCTTTTTCAATATCTTAACCTAAAGAAAACCTCATTAAATAATTAAACCGTAGTTTTGTATAAATTCAATACTTACTCTTCTCTCCATATTGAATTTATTAATTCAGTTTTACAATCCGTAAAACGTCACAAGATTACATATAATAATGAGTAAAAGAAATAATAGGAAATCATCAAACAACAAGATTTCCAACCTGACGAATACAATTCTAAGTATTTTAAAAAAAGATAGAAAACAAAGCTTCAATCACAAACAGATTGCCGCTAAATTGGGCGTCAATGATGCCAGTAGCCGAAATCAGATCATAAAGAAACTTCAGCAATTAAAGGAAAAACAAGAAATTGAGGAAGTAGAGCGCGGTAAGTTCAAGATTATAAGTTCTACTGAATATCATACGGGTCGGGTCGATATGGCCTCGAGAGGTTCTGGTTACATCATTTCAGATGATTTTGACGAAGATATTTTTATCGCTTCAAATAACATGAACAAAGCCCTACACGGTGATGAAGTAGAGTTTTACGCTTATAAGCGCAGAAAACGGGGCAAGATAGAAGGGGAGATTACCGCAATTATTCAACGTGCAAAGAGTGAATATGTTGGTGTCATCCAACTTCATAAAAATTACGCGTTTGTAGTGGTTGATGGCACTAAAATGTACACTGATGTCTTTGTACCAATCAACAAAACCAATCATGCCGACGATGGTGATAAAGTGCTTGTAAAATTAGAGGAATGGCCAGAAAAAGCCGATTCGCCCAATGGTAAGGTCATTAAGGTGCTTGGAAAACCAGGTGAGCATAGTACCGAAATCCACGCTATACTTGCAGATTATGGTTTACCGATGGAATTTCCGCCAGAGGTTGAAGACTACGCCAATAATTTAAATTTAGAAATTAGCAAAGCAGAAATTTCCAAACGTCGAGATATGCGTCAGGATTTAACCTTTACAATTGATCCGAAAGACGCTAAGGATTTTGACGATGCCTTGTCATTTAAGGTATTGAATGATGGTCTTTACGAAATTGGAATCCACATCGCCGACGTATCCCACTATCTAAAACCAGATACGGTTTTAGATGAGGAGGCTTATGAACGCGCCACCTCGGTATATCTCGTGGATAGAGTAGTACCGATGCTTCCGGAAATACTGTCCAACGGAGCTTGTTCATTAAGGCCCAATGAAGAAAAATATACCTTTTCTGCAGTTTTCAAGATAAATGACAGAGCCGAAGTCAAAGACCAATGGTTCGGTAGAACGGTAACTTATTCTGATGCCCGTTTTGCCTACGAAGAAGCCCATGCAATCATTGAACAAAATCGTGGATTAAAATCTGATGTAGTCTTAAACAATCCTGAGAAAATAGAGACGACTATCCCCGCGGAAATTTCCTTGACCGGAAAAACCTATAAAACCAAGAAAGAAATTGCCCAAGCAACCCTTAAATTGAACGAATTGGCCAAAATCATGCGCCGAAAGCGAATGAGCTCTGGGGCGATTTCGTTTGATAAGGTAGAAGTGAAATTCAATCTGGATGAGGAAGCCAACCCAGTTGGTGTCTTTTTTAAAACCAGTAAGGATGCCAATAAACTTATTGAAGAATTTATGCTTCTCGCCAATAGGAAGGTGGCCGAATTTATTGGTAAACAGTCCAAAAAGAAAACCTTCGTTTATCGTGTTCATGATGAACCAGATGATGAAAAGTTGGCCGCACTTCAAAATGTGGTCGGCCGTTTTGGCTATAAATTAAATTTTAAAGACCGAAAGAGCGTATCAAATTCCCTTAATAATCTCCTAAAGGAAGTTAACGGTAAAAAAGAACAGAACTTGGTAGATACGCTTACGATAAGGACCATGAGCAAAGCCGAATATACTACACATAACATAGGTCACTACGGGTTGGCTTTCGATTATTATACGCACTTTACATCTCCAATTAGACGTTATCCGGACGTTATGGTGCACAGATTATTGCAGCATTATTTAGACGGTGGGAAATCGGCCAATGAAGAGGTTTACGAAGATAAGTGTAACCATTGCAGTAATATGGAAAACTTGTCAACAAAAGCCGAGCGGGATAGTATCAAGTACATGCAGATTCGCTTTATGGAAGACCATAAAAACGAAAATTTTGTGGGTGTAATCTCGGGTGTGACCGATTGGGGTATTTACATTGAAATCATCCAAAACAAATGTGAGGGTATGGTAAGTGTTAGGGATATGAAAGACGACCATTACATTTTTGACCAAGACCACTACGCTTTGGTAGGTAAAAAGAATAGCATCATGTATCAGTTAGGTGATGAGGTCGTTGTCAAGGTCAAATCAACCGATTTGGTTAAAAAGCATCTGGATTTTACTTTAGTGGGTAAGCACGAGGATTAAATAAAAACTTAAGACTCCACGAAGCGCCGGGGCTGTTAGACTTAAGAACAAATACATGCTTATTTAAACCATTGTCAATATTAAAAATCTATTTTAAATTTTGATTACTTGCCACTTAGAATTTCAAAGATTTACAATTATTAGGTAGCTTCTTAATCGACTTTGAGCAACGGGATTTTAGATATAAAAGAGGTTTGAGTGTAGATATGAAATTGGATATACACCGAATTGTAAAATGAACAAAAAGAAAATTAAAATCTTTAGACTTTACATAATTGGTTTAGTTTGTATGGTGTGCTATTTCTTATTGGACAAATCAGACGTTTTAACTGGGTTGATTGAGAAATCGAGTACAGGTCGCTACAGTGGGTTCCCTACATTAATGTTCTCTGGATTCCTTAAGTATGGCTTGTTAGTAATGGGAATAGGAATTACTGCTACACTCAGTTTTTTTTCTAATAAAAGAGAAATTAAAAAACTTGAATAACTAAATTATTTTCCATCTTCAACCAAATGAAATAAAAATTAGAAAATGATCTTAACCACAACCAATAACATCGAAGGCTTCAAAATTTCAGACTACAAAGGTATAGTTACCGGCGTAGCGATGAACGATAAAACCTTAGCTATGGGTTTTAGTATGAAAAAGTACTATCGGGCAATTTCCGAGAGTATAGATGTCGTAAAGGAACAGGCATTTCAAAACTTAACCCAAAATGCTAAAAAACTAAGCGCCAATGCGGTAGTAGGTATTAAGGTTGATATTGAAATGACAACTTCAAATTACGCCATGGTTTCAGTTACCGGTACGGCTGTTTTAGTTACAGAGTAAATTTAAAGGTTTTTTGTTAATGTAAGTTGGTATAATTCGTGTCTTTTTATTACTTAACTCAAGCCTAAAAACTGTAACATTTTACTTTTCTTTTCATCTATACGGTAGAGTTTAAAAAAAAAACAATTATCATGAAGAATTTAATGATCGCAGTAATTTCTATTTTAACATGTTCACTTTCGGCACAAAACCCAAAACGCCTACAATTTGACGATTTCAACGAAGTAAAGGTCTTCGATTTAATTGAAGTTAACTTAATTAAATCAAATTTCAACGGTGTGGAAATAACCGGCGATGATGTTGAGTATGTTGATGTTGTCAATAAAGACGGTAAATTGAAAATTAGAATGGACATTGATAGAATTTTCAACGGTGAGCATACGTTCGTTTCGGTTTTTTATACAGATTTAAAAGTTATTGATGGTAATGAGGGTGCTTTTATTACGTCAAATGAATTGATTGCTCAAAATTTTATTGAGTTGAGAGCTCAGGAAGGTGCTGAGCTCAGAATAGGATTAGATGTTAACCGTGTAGAAATTAGAGCGGTTTCAGGGGGAATAGTTCAAACCCGTGGTAAAGCAGTATCACAGGATATCACCTTGAATACTGGTGGTATTTATGAGGGTAGAGCCTTTGAAACAAAAAATACCACTGTAAACATAAAAGCTGCGGGTGAGGCAGAAGTCAATGCATCAAAGGACGTAGATGCAAAGGTACTAGCGGGAGGAGACGTTTATATCTACGGTAATCCAAGCAATATCAAAGAAAAGACGACCTTAGGTGGTAGAATAAAGCGAATGAACTAAAGATCCATCCCACTAATATTGCCTTTTAAATTTATTAGCTTTGTAGGAAAGTAGTTTCCTATATGTTAGATAACATTTTAGCGGCAATTCCTTTCGGCATCATTTTAGCTTTTACCATAGGTCCCGTTTTTTTCGTTTTGTTGGAAACCGGAGCTACCAAAGGCTTTAGAAGCGCAGTTATATTTGATTTAGGTGTTATCCTTGCCGACATCATCTTCATCCTCGTTGCCTTTTACAGCACAAATAAGCTCATGGACAAGCTTAAGGACGACCCAAATTTGCTCATATTTGGGGGTGTGCTACTTATAACCTACGGATTGATTTCCTTTATTAAGACTGCAAAATCTTTTAGATCAATTGTTAGGGAATATCATAAAATTCAAATTAAGAAAAATGACTGGGGTAAGCTTTTTGTTAAAGGGTTTTTATTGAATTTCATTAACATAGGAGTACTGTTGGGATGGCTCGGGTTTATTGTTATTGGAAGCTCAATAACCGAAGGAGAAAAAGGAGTAGCTGTTTTTATAGCAACCATGCTATGCACGTATTTTCTGGTTGACTTATTTAAAATTTCTGCGGCAAAACGCCTTAAAAAGAAATTAACACCTCGATTGATATTCAAGGCCAAGAAGATAGTGGCTTTGGTCATACTTGGCTTTGGCGTACTTCTTTTGGTTCAAGGCTTTTTTCCCAAGGGAACTGAGCGCATACAGGAGCAGATTGAGAATAGGTTGTGATTTTAAGTTAAATGCTATCATTGCGAGGTGCGAACCAATCTACTATATGTAAGGGTTGTAAAACTGTAAATTGCAGCGGTCGTTCCCCCTCGCAATGACAACAGCCAGTATGAGTTATAAAGTAACCTTCTTTGAAATCTATAATTGAATTTAGATAATAATTTCCACAAACGTTAAAGGTTCAAGAGGCATCAAGCGTCCCCCCCCCCGAGGTGTCGGATTCAGGAGAACCGCCGTAAAAGGTTTTGCTTTGGTTTAATTGAATTTTTTTAAAATTTAGACATAAAAAAACCCCCAACAAATGTTGAAGGT
>Ga0207419_1000137_pt1 | contig 58242 bp, 28 predicted proteins | sample ElkSloMetagenome_4_FD_184723 | JGI IMG/M metagenome (GOLD analysis project Ga0207419, IMG submission 184723) | Hot spring microbial communities from Elkhorn Slough, Monterey Bay, USA - MD2A (version 2) | ecosystem: Environmental > Aquatic > Marine > Intertidal zone > Estuary: Microbial mat ...
AGCCATGCTTCCCCGGGCAATTTCATTTCAGCAAATAATAATAGTTTGCCTTGTTTTTTATCTGCCAGCAAAACCCGCCAGAAGTCAAGGGAATCACCGGCATGGATTTTTGTGTCATTTGTTCTGCCCCTTCGAAGCCCTACCCCGCCGGCCATTTTATCAAGAAAGCCGCGGATATTCCAAAGCCAGGTGGCATAGTACCAGCCTTTATTTCCACCAATAGACCAAATATTTTCAATTATATTTTCCGGCGGTTTATGGAAGGATATCACCGTTTTATCTTTAAAACACCCAAATTCCGGCACCCGAATGTGATCTGAAAAATCTCCCTCAGCCCGGCTGCTGCTTAGAGCATCTTTCCAGCTTGCCCATACTTCGTTTTGCTCAATACGTTCAAAAGCAAGCCGAATGGCATCCTGGTATCCCAGGGGTTCAATACTCAGCAGTTTTTGCAGATCATAATTTTGAGCCAAAACTTCAACTTTCATGCTGTTCACAAGATTAACTGCTAATTTATACGAAGTGGCTGTAACAAAATATAACCAATACGATGATAAACGAGGTGTCATTACGGGAATGGTGAGTATGTAGCGCTTTAATTTCCGTACCCTGGCAAACTGTAAAAGCATTTCTTTATAAGTCAAGGTATCCCGTCCGGTAATGTCAAATGTTTTTCCCATACACTCCGGGTGCAGGAGGACGCCGGTAAGAAATTTCATGATATCTCTCACCGCAATAGGCTGCGTCCGTGTAAGTACCCACTTAGGGGTTATCATTACGGGCAGTTTCTCCACCAGATCGCGTATGATTTCAAATGATGCACTACCGGAACCCACAATAATGCCAGCTTTAAGCATGGTTAGCTGAAAGTTCCCTTGTGACAGAACTTCACCTACTTTTTTACGGGAACTCAAATGACGTGATAATTTATCGTTATTATCAAATCCCCCAAGGTATATTACTTGTTTTAGGTGTAAGTCATTAGCAATTTTTACGAAATTTTCAGCCGTTTTACGTTCCAGTTCCTCAAAATCATCAATTACACTACCCATGCTGTGTATAAGATAATAAGCTGCGTCGAATGCCTGATTTGGAAGGAATTTCTCCGGTGGATCTAAAAAATCAATCTCAGCGACCGAAACATTTTCCTGTTTACTTCCGGAATAAGAAAATCGGCTTGAATCTCTCACACAACAGGTAACCTGATGTCCTTCATTCAGCAATACAGGAAGTAATTTTTTTCCTAAATAACCGGTTGCACCGGTGAGAAGTATTTTCATAGACAGTTATTATCTTTACTTATTATATTAACAACTGAATAAGTAATTAAGTTGGTGAAAGATAACATGTTATTCATATTTTCCCGTTGACATTTTATTCAAATTAAATTTTTCGCTACATTTGGAGGGACAATAATCAGAAACATAAGTTCTTAATAAGGGATTAGATACTCATATTAATTGAGGACACCCCCTGACATATAAAAGACAACAAAACATCTTGCTGGAGAGTGTTACACAAGACAAATAAACCCTTTTTAAACAATCCATTGCATTAGAAACAAACTAAACAGTATTTAAATGAAAGTATTAATCACAGGAACAGCAGGCTTTATCGGATTTCATCTTGCACAAAAATTAATTGCCCGCGGGGATGAAGTTTTTGGCATTGATAGCATCAATGACTATTATGATGTAAACCTAAAATATGCCAGGCTGCAAAAAACCGGCATCGCAAAAGCCGGAATCTCTTATGGCAAAAAAGTTTCTTCAGACGCTCACAGCAATTATTCCTTTATGCAGGTTAACCTGGAAGACAGAGAAGCCATCTTAAAACTATTCAAAGAAGAAAAGTTTGACCGCGTATGCAACCTGGCCGCGCAGGCGGGTGTGCGGTACAGCATTACCAACCCATTTGCCTATATTGACAGTAACATAACCGGCTTTATCAATATCCTTGAAGGGTGCCGCCACAGCAATGTAAAGCATTTGGCATACGCAAGCAGTTCCAGTGTTTATGGAATGAATGAAGTTATGCCGTTTAGCGTAAGGCATAATGTTGATCACCCGATAAGCCTTTATGCCGCCAGCAAAAAAAGCAATGAGCTGATGGCACATACGTACAGCCATCTATACAGGCTCCCTACCACCGGTTTGCGGTTTTTTACCGTTTACGGCCCCTGGGGAAGACCCGACATGGCCCTGTATCTGTTTACAAAAGCAATATTTGAAGGAAAAAGTATTGATGTGTTTAACAATGGAGATATGAAACGGGACTTTACCTATATCGAAGACATTGTGGAGGGCGTGATCCGGGTTATTGACAATGCCCCGGATCCTGATCAGGAATGGTCTGGTAAAGAGCCAAATCCATCCACTTCAAAAGCCCCTTATCAAATATATAACATAGGCAATAACAACCCTGTGAAGCTTATGGATTTTATTGATGCCATTGAGCGCCACACCGGAAAAAAAGCCCAAAAAAATATGATGCCCATGCAGCCAGGTGATGTGCCTGCCACGTATGCCGATGTGTCGGATTTGGTAAAGAATTTAGGATATAAACCGAGTACTTCTATCGATGAAGGGGTGAAAAATTTTATTGAGTGGTACAGAAACTTTTACACAGTATAATCAGAAAATACCTCTTAGTAATAATTAAAAAAGCGCTAAAGTTATCCCTTCAGCGCTTTTTTAATTATTCTATTCTACATAAATTACTTTTGTCTGATACTGATCATCGTGCTTTATGCGCAAATAATAAATTCCGCATTCAACCCTTTGCGGAATCGTTATAAAATGGATCTTTGAGCCACCTGATATTTCAGTCAATTTTTGTTGAACGATTATTCTCCCTTGTATATCTAATATTTGAAGAGTAAGGTTTTTGGAAGTAAAAGGCTGGATTTGCATTGTAAGTTGTTGACCACTTTTTACAGGGCTGGGATATACCATAACTGAAAATGACGGGTGATCTATGTTGTTTATGTCTGTTGTTGTACCCGTTTCAAAGTATTTATGGCCGCTTGGAACGCTCATTCCATAATCATTAATTGCCACCACACGAACAAAATACCATGTGGAAGCTGTCAGACTCTGCGATATTCTCCCCTTGCCGGGAGCATCAGAAAATGTCTCAGCATAGGTAACCGGATCAAATGAACCCTCCAGCGAAAAAACAACTTTTACAGAATCCGTATTATTGTCGGTGGTCCATTCTATCTCCGGTCTGCGGTCAATCGCTGTAGATAAAAAACCAGGGGCAGTGATCACAGGACGACTTGGATATCCTGGGACAAATTTTCGCATGGAAGTATACTCACTTGTTCCAAATTCACTCCGCCCCTTTGCTCTCCAATAATAAGTCCGATCGCCTTCCAATTCCATATTCCCTATTTCCCATGCCGTCTCACGCGTCCAGCCACTGGTAAATACCATAGAATTAAAATCACTGTCAAGGGCTACCTCTATCAAAAAACTAATGTTTCCTGTGGTGGTAGTCGTATGCCATTTAAGGCTGTCAAACGAAGCAACCAGTGCATTATCTCCGGGACTTTTCAGCACGATAACAGGAATTTCACCAGCTGTTGTAAGGAAAGTATGTGCATTTGTCCAGGGACTTTCACCAAGATCGTTTGTTGCTTTCATGCGTATGTAATACCATGTGCTCTTTTTCAATTCACTGGAAAGTACGCCTTCTCCACCGGAGGCAGTAAAATTACCGGTTACAAATATATTTTCGAAGTCATTGTTTTCTGAAACTTCTACCTGAACGTTATCAGCAAAATTACTTGCCGTCCATCGCACAACAGGTGTGGTAGATACATTTTGCGACAAATTTTCCGGCGAAGTGATAGCAGGTACGGCTGGAAAACCAGTGGTAAAAGAAAAAGGTTCTGACCATGGGCCGGCAGTGGTTCCGGTTTTAGCCCGTACCCGCCAGAAGTATTTTGTTTCCCCGTTAAGGTTTAATGGCATAATGGCTGCTGTGGTATCACTTATCCATTGCGAGGTAAATTCATTGGTGCTGAAATTTTCCATCAGGGATAGCTGATATTGAAACGTTGCTTCGGAAAGACCCGACTCCCAGGAAAGAGTTTGTGTTTCCGGAATTATTCCGTTATTTACAGGTGCAAGGAGACTAACCAGGGGCAGATTAACATCTACAAGATAAACCGAAGAGGGAATGCTTTCAATACCCACTGGAGAAATAGCAGTTACAACAATGCGCGTATTAGCGGAGACGGATAAATCCGTAAAAGATAACTGTTTATCAAAAGTAACGCCTTTAAGATTGGCAGCATTTGCAATTATAGTTTCAGCATTCACTGTCTCTGTAGTGGAATATATGGCGTAACGGGTATTTTCTTCTGCTGAGGACATGGTCCATGTCAGGTAAAATTCTCCACTAATATCTGCTGCAGCAACATTTTGAGGAGTTGCGGGCGCAGTATTATCCTTCCAGTCCATCACCGGCCATAATGCGTTTTGCGTATATTTATTTTGCACAAGATAGTCTGCCAACCCATTTACCCTCCTGAAGTCTTTTGCACTGAAAAATACATTCCCCAGTGCGTTCTGCTCCCGGTTCTGCCGTACCAGTTCAATTTGCAACCCTATCTGGCTCAACGTCCATTCGGCAACAGGGTCTCCCGTTCCTTTAAGTTGTTTTTCAAGAAAGCTGAAATTTTGCGTCTCAAAATATGCTTTATGCTCGTGCAGAGGAGAAGGCTTTCCGGTACTGTACTTAAGTGCCGGATTGGAGGTGAGACGATACGTACCATGCCCGGGATAATATTGCCGTCCAAAATGATGAATGGTATCCGCCCACCAGTTCGTAAGGGTTTCAAAATCCTGTCCTCCCCCCGTTGGCCAGTATTGCTGAGGCGTAAGATAATCAACATTTCCATCCTCAAGCCAGGCAAGTGGGTCACAATATATCTGACTGTAGGCATTCAACCCAACAATGCCTGAAGGCACGCCACTTTTATAAATACCAAAAGGGCTTACGCCAAAACGCACATTTGGGTTTTCTTCCTGGATAACGCGGTATACTGTATCGATCATACGGTTTATGTTATCGCGCCTCCAGTCGGAAAGGCTCATGGATCCACCATAAAGCTGGTATTCGGTTTCATCGAGCGCGGCAGGGGTGCCATCATAAGAATAAAAGTAATCATCAAAATGTACGCCGTCTACTGCATATTTGCTTACCAAATCGCGAACCACATGGCCAATATATTGCATGACTTCCGGTTCTCCCGGATTCAAAATTTTCCTGCCAGATGAGTAGATCATAGCCCACTCCGGATGTTCAATATATACATGCGCTGCATCATAATATCCGCCACCATCACTGGTAGAAGCATTAATCCGGTATGGATTCATCCAGGCATGGACTTCAATACCTCTTTTATGCGCCTCTTCAATGGCAAACTGCAAGGGATCATATCCGGGGTATGTGCCTTGTGTTCCGGTAAGATAGCGTGACCAGGGTTCGTAAGCTGAGTTGTAAAGTGCATCACATTCAGGCCTCACCTGTAAAAAAATTGTATTCAGGTTTATTGACTGGTAAAGCTCCAACATTTGAATAAGGTCAGCCTTCTGTGCTTCCGGATTTCCTTTATCTGCATTTTTGGGCCAGTCAATATTGGATACAGTAGCAATCCATGTAGATCGCAACTCATGTTTTGGGATGTCCTGACCCTCAATAGCCAAAGGCAAGAGAAGAATGATGGTTGTAAAAAGTAATGAGCAAAATTTACAGTAACTTTTAAACAAATGCGCCATTGTTAACATTTAAATAATCCTATCTGCAGGACCTGGTTAGTAATTAATATCGCCAAATTTTTGAGACCACCATAATTGTTGAAAATAGGTGTCTCCACCGCCACTTTCAACAGCTTCTTTGTAATTCGTATTGTTCAGATCTATTTCACTATCCGGATATTGCAGACGACCCGGCACATAGTTGCGGGGTACATTTACCCATTCGAAACTAAGGATACGCACACCATCAAGTTCCAGATCATATTTTTTTAGTTGTGGATATCCTGTGCGGCGGTATTCAGCAAAAGTTTCCCACCCATCGAGGAATAACGCAACCCATTTCTGTGTAATAATCTGCTCAAGTGAATTATTAAAAGGAGCACCTGTGGTTATTACCGCCTCAATTTCATTCTCCGGAATATTGTAATACTCAAGTCCTGCACGAAGTCCTTTCTCATACCATTCCTGCGCATTTTCGCTTGTCCATTCGCGTAAAGCGGCCTCTGCCCTGAGAAAACAAACTTCGGCGTAAGTAAGCAGTGGTTTATTCCATGTGGGGTTTCGTGAATAGAACTTACCAATATAAGAAGTACTGGTAACTCCCATTCCAAGCGCCTGATTTTCCTTCTTATTGGCATCCATAAGGTTAGGAACACCACGATAGGTAGAATTATCAAGCTCTATGGTTTGTGCATAAATTTCAAGCCGCGGGTCATTGGTGCTTTCCAGATGAAGCTTCATTAATTCACTGATTTTAATCACCGAAGTTCCTGTTAAATCAGGATTGCTGGGATTTCTGGATCCAATATGCAATTCATAATAAGGATTCCACCAGTTCTGATCATTGATGTATTCAAAAGTAGCATTCTCCGCATTGGATGATATCAGGTTATCTTCACTAATAATTTCATTAACTATATCCTGGTTTCCACTCCGTATGGCAAGCCGCAGACGAAGAGAATTGGCAAATTTTTTCCAATTTTCGAGGTTTCCATCATAAATATTGTCATTAGAGAAAAAAGGCATGCTGTTATCGAGTTTTGATGCAGCGTCTTTAAGCTCATTCAGCATGTCCTGGTATATTAATTCCTGGCTATCGTATTTTGGATGTATAGCAGCACTTGAATATCCTTCCAGCACCTGCCATGCTTCAGTATATGGAACACTTCCCCATAAGTCGGTTACTTTATGGAAATTGTAAACTTTCCATATCCGGGCAACATTATAATTGTTTGCTGCCTGAGGATCATTTTCAGTTTTATTCAGGATAACTTCAATATTCAATAAAAGATCAGCATAAAAATGCTCCCATAGCAAACCTATCCGGTATTGATCAAACAGGGTATACGGAGGCATTGTTGAATTTCCCCAAACCGCTGCCGTTTGCATAACCCATCGCTGCAGGTAATTGTAATTATAGTTGGTTACAATACCATATTCACCCGCTCCTTCTTTGATAACATAATTGAACAGATATTCCGCATCAGTATTTGAGGGAGTGCTTGGATTTTCATTTAACGCTTCAAAATCATCTGTGCAGGCGCCGTTAAAAAAGAGGATTCCCACGGCAAAGATTATCTGAAGGGTTTTTATTATGTTGTGATTCATAGCTTTATATTATTTCTAATTTTTTCAGAAGATTAAAATACAATACGTATGTTTACACCTACAGAACGAGCGGCAGGCATGGCAGCATATTCCTGTCCCAGTGCATTATTGGTTGACGCAAAAGAAAGTTCAGGATCAATGTTCGGAACTCCGCTGTATATAAGCCATAAATTCCGACCGACCAATGCTAACGAGGCATTTGAAATAAAGTTGTTTTCAAACCATCGGTTAGGAAGATCAAAATTCAATGTAACATCCCTTAATTTGACATAAGATGCATCATAAACATCCAGTTCTGCTATCCCACCCCATTTGTGCTGGTGCCAGTATACCTGCGGATCAATGCCAAGGGTATTTTCAGTTCCATCAGCAAGAACACCAGAAGGAACATAGCCAACAGCAGGAGAACCATCGGGATCAAACATTTGTTCTTCGTCTACATCCAGCATGGGTGAACCATCTGGATTATATAACCCCATCCTTCCCATATCTTTCTCATCCTGGGTAGCATTATACCAGGAATCTCTGCCTTCTAACGTTTGTACAAATTGTCCGTTATCCAATCCATACTTATTGGTCTTGGAGAAAATATCACCCCCCACCTGGAAACCAATCGTAAAGCTAAGCGAAAGATTTTTATATCGTAGATTATTGGTTATTCCTCCGGTGAAATCAGGAGTTATGTTGCCAATAACACCTCTTGATCCCTGGATATACAGACCATTCTCATCAATTAATGGACGGCCATTATTGGGGTCATCCAGGACATTACCTTCACCATCAGTTCTGTAGTAACGCTCATACGTGGTACCAATTATTTCTCCATATGGACGGCCAGGCACAGCAATAATATCAATCTGGCTTTCGCCGGTAACGGTGTATTGCGACAATCCTTCAGCCAGGGAAAGTACAGTATTTCTGTTACGTGCATAATTGAATGACATTTCCCAGTCAAAAGAGGGTGTCTGAACTGGTTTAAGGTTCAGTAATAATTCTACCCCTTTATTTTGAATTTCACCCCCATTGGTAAGCACTTTGGTATAACCTGAGGCACTTGAAATTTCTGCATCAATGATTTGATTGTATGATGTTTCATCATAATAAGTGAAATCAACGCCAATCCGGTTCTGAAAAAAGCGTAAATCAGTACCTACTTCCCAGGAACCCGTATTTTCAGGCTTAAGATTTGAATTGAAACCTACAGGATCAAGGTAAACGGCAGGAACTCCGCCAAAATTTTGATTCATGTACCTTCTGGATAATTGGTGAGGGTTAGTATCTTTCCCCACAAAAGCGTAAGAAAACCGAAACTTTCCAAAGCTTAGAATTCGCTTATTGATTCCTAATAAATCATGAAAAACAATGCTGGTATTTACAGAAGGGTAAAAATAAGGCAAATTAAATACAGGCAAGGATGATGACCAGTCCCACCGTGAAGTAAGCTCAAGATACCACCAGGAATCATAATTTACCTGGGCAGATCCGTACAATGACTGAATGACCTTCTCCGTACGAAAGGCTCCTGCAGAAGTCTGATCAGGATGAAGCTTATTGTTTATTGAAAAGAAGTTGGGTACGGCCAGACCGGCTATAGAAGTGGATTGTCTGTCAACCATAACATTGTAATAATTGCCCCCCACATTACCGGAAATATCCCAATCCCCACCAATGGTTCCCTGTGCAGTGAGCAGGAAGTCATGATTTAAGGATTTCAAATTTATCCACTGTTCGGTAAAGGCTCCTTCTCCATTTGCCCTTAAAGCACCATTGGCTATCCTTAAATACCTTTTTGAGGTATATGTATCCATACTTGTGCGTATGTGTCCACTCAACCATGGGGTAAAGGTGGCATTCACCTGGGCATAACCTACGAACTGATCTTTGTTGTCATTGTTATAATTTTCAAAAGCTTCCCAGTAAGGATTGGTATGCCAGTCATCAAAGTACCAGTTCTGTTCGAGGCCATTGGGGCTTTTAAAGTCATCCCGGAGGGCTTGTGTACTAATACTTCTGGGCATCCAAATAAAAGTACGTGCGCCTGTGCGGGAATCTCCCTGCCCAACGCGGTTAAACGCATCCTCATGAATATAATTTCCTTTAAAGCTAAAATCAAGGAATTTATTCATGGTGGCATTAATGTTAAAGTTCACTGTTTGCCTGTCATATTCGCTATTTGGTTTTAATCCCTTATTTTCAAGCGAACTTACGGAAAAGCGCCAGTTATAGCTCTCATTTCCATTGGTTAGGGCAACCGAATTGGTAAAGGTATACCCATCCCTGAAATAGTTACGCACGTTATCAGGTTGAGGCGAAAGTGTGGTAAATTCATTGTTCCAGTTCAGAATTTCAAGGGTATCCACCATTCTTGGGCCCCAGCTTCCAGTAGAATAATAATAGTAAGCAGAATCCCTGCCATGCTGCAGTTGCTGTTCAGGGGTTAAAGGCTGCTTTTGCATGGTGCCACCAAATCCTGCACCATATTCATTTTGATAATCGGCTACAATATAGGCACGGTCAAACATGAAATTCGAATTTACGGTTACCTGCAACTTTTCCTTTTTGGATCCGCTTTTCGTGGTAATCATAATCACCCCATTGGCTGCCCGCGAGCCATATAGCGCAGCGGCATTGGGTCCTTTTAGCACAGACATGGTTTCAATATCATCAGGGGATATGCCACCAAGGCTGCTCCCGTAATCAACACCTCCAAGCCAGGAAGCGCCATCGCTTGAGTTATCCATGGGAATACCATCCACCACAATCAGAGGCTGGCTTTCATTTCCTAATGATTTCACCCCACGAATTATAATTCGGGAAGATGTTCCAGCCCCACCAGCGGTTTGCGAAATATTCACCCCGGCCACCTTGTTGCTAAGTGTATTAATAAAGTTGGCATCGCGGTTTGTGGTAAGTTCATCTCCTGAAACTTCCTCGAAAGAGTATCCAAGTGCTTTTTTCTCCTTTTTAATTCCAAGGGCAGTCACAACCACATCATCAAGCATGGTAGTGCTTTCAGCAAGGGTAACATCAAATACCGATTGGTTCGTAATTTGAAATGTCTTATCCTGGTAGCCAATGTAGGAGAACAGCAGACTATCAGCACCAGTGGGTATGGAAAGGGTGAATTCACCATCAATATTTGTAATGGTGCCAATGGTACGATCAATATTGGCTGATTTTACCAGTATACTGGCCCCTATCAGGGGAATGCCCTCGTTGTCTTTTACTGTTCCGGTTATGGTACGGTCCTGTCCAAAAATTCCAACCATAATAAAGGACAATAAGAGGTTTAAAAATAGTTGTTTCATGATAGTAGGTTGCTTAAATGTTGCTTTACTGTTATGATAAATATTGTATTAATCACTAATTTCGTTTCGCAATAGTTTTGTACTATTTCCCCCATCCATAGATAAGCGCAGCATAAGTAGGGGTTGCAATCTGGCGGCACTGTTTAGTTCAATGGACGATGGTCTGTTGCGCAAAACACCGGTCTGAATCAGGCTGCCAGTTGTATTGTACAGCTGATATTTTACTAAGCCCTCAGGTAAATTATCCATCCAAAATTTACCCTGATTCGAAGGGTTGGGATAAATCCTCACTTTATTCAGGGTGGTGGGGAAAATATAATTTGTATCATCCGGCTGGCTAAGGGCATCAAAATAAATATCTCCCCGCAAAGAGCCTTCTGGCATGTGTGTAACTTTGATGCCTGTGATTTGGGTTGCTCCCTGGGGCAATTCCACCATATGGTAATCCCAACCCAGAAAATTAAGTGTACACAATTCGATTACATCATTACTATCAAATATCAAAGAAATTTTATTTTTACTTAGATCACCCCAAATCCATAAACCTGCCGATGTAGTAAGATTTGATAATTCTACCGGTGTATTTGCCATGATATTGGCATGGCCACCTGCTGCAGTGAAAAAGTAACGCAGGAACAAAGAAGCATTGCCTGAGCGTTTGGTTCTTCCCCATTTATAAATTAAAGAAGTGCCGTCGAGGTTTGCACTGCCAGCGATATCAAGAGTCCATTTTTCCACGGTATCCATTTCACTTAAAACAATAAGTGGATATGGAGAATTGCTGGTTTGGAAAGGTATTTCAATGTTATCTACCAGGGGAATCCCATTTTCATCCTGAATTGAACCGGATAAAGTAAGGGTATAATTTTCATCAAAATCGAGCTCCTGCTCAGGGGCAAACTCATAAATCCCTACTCCGTTTTCATTTGATATGATCGCGCCTCTTGTGCCCAATGTTTGTTCACTATTAGTGATTTGCACGGCATTTATTACGGAAGTATTATTGAGGGGAGCATCAAAATAAAGTCTGAAATTCAGATATGGGCTTACAGTTTCACCATTTGCCGGAAATGAAGAGAGGAGGATATATTGGTTTCGGTCACCTGTAAGGAAGCTTAGAACAACAGAAGTATCTAATCCCACTCCCCAAATTTGGGTGGCTGTACTATCCACAGTAATGGTATACCATGTAGATTTATCGTAAGGAATATCAGGCTGAAAAGATACAGTAAGAAAATCTTCGTCCCAGACAAAACTGCCGCCAATCGAGGGTGAAATTGAAAATGCCCCGGAAAAAGATGCCGAGTCCATATTCATATCAAAGGTAAATGAAACAGGATCGAAATTATTTATTTGCTGGCTGTCTGCCGGAGTGGTATAAAGCAACTCAGGAGCAATGGTTGTATCAATACCGAGCCAATGGTTGTGGTAAGTAAACTGATGCGCATTTACCTGAAGGGTAACCGTATCAGTAAAATACTCAGGTGCTGATAGTTCAAGATTATATGTTCCCGGGAGCAAGCTGTCAAATTGATAATACCCTGTGGCAAAATTATCCACATCATAAACATCTCCCGTTTCCAGAATTTTTACGCGTGCATTATTTACCGGTTCATACTTATCGGGGGAGTTTGCTATCGTATAATTTTTTTTGGGTTGCAGTGAATCTCGGATTAACCCGGCGATGTGTCCATGGATTTCTGTACCTGATAGCTCAAAGTAAGTTTCCATTGCATAAAGCATATTCCAGGCTTCCTGCTGCCGATAGTCAAGGTTTAGTAACCGGTCCATTTCCGGCCGGTAATCGTGAAAACTACCTTCCGAGATAATACCAGGTACTTCCAGGGGTGCTAATACACCATATCCTGTTGTCCAGCCAGGGTTAAGCGTGAGGTCACCAATATACCTTGGTGCAGTTGTAGTCCAGAAGGTTGCCTCATTGGTAATTAGCTGTTCCCAAAGGATGCGGGCCCATTCCTTTGATGCAGGAATGCTGGGAGTCTCACTCTTTCCATTAAATATTGTAAGTGGATAATTTGAAGCCTGGTTACCTGCATTGGAATGAATGGAAATAAACAAATCCACATTATTCTGATTGGCGATTGCTGCAATGGTAGCAAGAGGTAAATCATCCTCAGTACGGTTTAATACTCTCGACATAATTACCTCAGCTCCTCTTGCTTCAAGCAAATCACGTAACCATAATCCCTTAGTTAAATTGCTTTCTGATTCCCAGAAGCCATTGGGCATGCCCCTGTCGTCAGAATCATTTCCACCATGTCCGGGATTAACCATTATTTTTAATCCTGAAAAGTCTGGTGTCTGGCTGTAAAGCAATGCCGCATTAGCAAAAATAATGAATGTGAAGACCAGCTTTAATATTCCAGGCATATATAATATTATGAAATTTTTCATCTCTTCAATTTTCCTTACTCTGTCAGTTCAATATTCAATACATATATTTGTCCCTCAGGATTATGAAAAGCAATTTTTCCAGCACCCGGTGAGGGTTCAGGATACATTGCCACAACATCTACATTTTTCGTGAGGTTAAATTTTTCTCCTGAAGAAACATGGCTGACAATTACATTGGATTCAGTAACCATTATTCCATCGTCTTTATCTGCCATACCGGTTACCCATTGATTATCTATCCATTGTGGTGCATTTAAATAGCCAAGCTCCTGCAGGATCTCACCCTCCGTATTCATTACAAATGTGCCTTTACCTGCAGCTGTGAAAAGAATTTTTTGTTTATCGGGTGAAAAAGAAGCCCAAACATAAAAATAATCGCCAACCGGTGAATAGGTCACTGTTTTTCCTTCTTCAAAAAATACGTTTATTTCCTTCCCATTAACAGATACCCTGGGGAATGATTGAGCCGGAGCCGATTTTAAGGTAGGTTTTTCTGTTCCGTCGGGGCTGAATACTTTATAATTTACATGTTTTCTTCCTTTTTTATATTCAAATACCGGCACCAATAAATCCCCTGAACAAGTGAATTGAGGGTCGGAACCCGCGCCTGTAGCATTTGTAACCGGGGTTAACTTACCGGTAGAAAGGGAATAAATTTTTAATCCTTTATAGTTTTCAGAAGTAAGTAAAAGCTCATCATCACTCTTACCGAAGCTTGGGAAATAAGCCGCTTCACTAAGACTGATTTTTTGCATATCTTTTACATGTACCTTCTGACTATATACTACATAAGGAAGAAAAACTAAAAGCAGGTATATCATCGGTTTTCTCACAATAAAGCCCTTTTTGTTATTGATTTAACATCAAAAAATTAAAAAAAAGCGAAGGCAGGCAGCAACCTGCCTTCGCTTATGTACATGATTAACGATTAGATTTAACTATCCGTTCCAATTTAGTTTTACCATTTTCACCCATCATCTTAACAATGTATAAACCATCATCAAGTGATGATACATCTATTTTAAGTATGTTGGATGTGGTATTAACATTCATTACCACTTTACCTGTCATGTTGATAACCTGAACCTTACTAATTTCACCAGCATTGGTGATAGAAAGTTCATTCGCAACCGGATTTGGATAAAGTTTCACATTTTTTGCGAATGTGGCATCAATTCCAACAGTAGTAACCAGAACAAATTCTGACATTGCAGGATCACCCACAAGGAAGTCTTCTCCACCGGTTTCTGATACCGGAGTAACTTCAAATGCAATGTACTTGTTATCATCTTCCGTTGTGATGGTATAATCAATGGACTTTTCACCAAGGATTTTTAATGCATCAGAACCTTCAGCATTAGTAGCAATATACCATTGGTAAAGACTGTTACCTTCAGCATCTCCATCAGGATCATTAAATGTATATGTACCTGTAACAATGGCACCTGGTTCAACATCACCAACAATAGTCACCTCGGTTGCAACTGGCGCCTCAGCTCCTACAATATTAACAACATTTTCAGGACCGAATGCAGATAACGGAGTTCCGTCGAAAGCAGCCGTAGAACCACTACCATCATAGGCAATGGTAACATTTTGGCCGTCGCCAATTGGTGTTTCAAGCACAAAGCTTAACACATTTTCATCGGTACCGGCACCAGTAATAGTGTCGATAACAATATTAACATCATCAGCCAGAATAGTCCATCCTTCTCCGCTTACGCCCTCAGCAGGCATAATTTTGTCGAAGCGAACAAAAATTGTGTCGCCAAACAGGCTGGTTTCACTATACTCATAAACCGGGAGTTCAAGTGTACCCTCCCAAACACCTATACCATTATTTGCAGAAAGCATAAATAATCTGAAGCTGGTATCAGTTACTTCCACATGTACACCGCCCAGTTCCTGGTTGGCATCGGAAAGTATTTCTGTTGTTCCAAGAACAGACATATTTGCCGGGGAGGTAATATCAGCCACAATAGCATCCCAGCTTCCACTTTCATTTTTCTGGTGGAAAGCAGCCATGGTACGACCTTCATAATAGAATACATTGGGTGAATTGGACTGGTTGTTGTTTTGTCCGATACCTTCAAGGGCATATTTATAGTTACCATCCTTGTCAAATACCTGGGGCTGAGCTCCACGTCCATCAATCAGCAGGTCAGCATCAGCGCTTACACTAAATGGATAAGCCACAGGTGTTGAGCCAATAGAAGTAGTATTAGCAAGTGTAACTACGGTACCATCATCAGGTAGTCCACTGGTTACCACCCAACGAACAACCTTATCACCACCAGATACGGCAGCTGTGATAATCGCGTCACCGGAAACATCTCCAACAACAGTAAATTTATCACCCAAACGCATAGCTTCCGTTGCTGTGAATTCAATAAATTTGGTGGGGGCAGCAAGTTCATCTGTCCATTTGTAAATTACAAATGGCTCATTCATTGCATTAATCTGTAATGGACAAGCCAGTATCTGGCCATCATCAGAAATTTCAACATCACTTATTTTAAATAAGCCAACGTCCATTCCTTCAGTATTCATCATACCTACAAGAGAACCATCTGTTTTATCAGCTACTACCAGGTTGGTTCCTCCTAAACGGCTGGCAATATAAATATGATCATCACCTACAGCAAAACCACGTTCGGTGCTACCTGCGCCAATATAGGCAGGCGTAGCATTTGCTTTGGCTGCACGGATCCAGATACGTTCGAAATCGCTCATATTTGTAGAGGCAATTGCAGCTGTAGCAGTGGTATCCTGAACAGGATCACCGGCGAGTAGACCTCCTACAGTGGCAACAGGTGTAACTTCAAAAATGATAAATTTACCTATCAGATCATCGGTAACCAAAAGTGTATATTCATTGGCTCCGGCAATTTCCGTTGGATTGGCACCAGTGGCATCATCGGCAGTATACCATTTGAAGATTGTGGCACCTTCCGGGTCATCTGTACGGTCGGTATACTCATAAGAGCCATACAATACTACGCCAACCTCGGGGTCACCATGGAGCATAACATTGTTTGCTACAGGAGCTTCAGGAGCAGGCTCAGGAGCTATCACACCAGTTGTATCAAATACCTCAATTCCGGCTTCGCCAACCCCAGTTACAGGAGTTACGCCAAAGAAAATATATTTACCTTCTTCTGCAGCAGTCAATTCATAACGATTGGTATCAGCAGTCAATTCCGTTTTTGTTCCGTCCTCAGCATCCGCCGCATACCATTTTAGCATGGTATTTCCTTCAGGATCATCGTTTAAGTCAGTATATGTATAGGTTCCTGTCAGTATTCCGGCTACCTCTTCGCGCCCGGTAATGGTTACATCGGAGGCTGTCGGTAAAAGTTCAGGGAAAAATACAGCGGAATCAGAGGCAACAGATACAGTTTCTCCTTCAAGCAAAACACCTGTTTCTGCTACAGGAGTTACACTAAAAATAATAAATTTATTATCGTCAGCCGGTTTTACTCTGTACTCCAATGATCCATCTGCAACTTCCATCATATTCGTTCCAGAAGCATCATCAGCTGTAAACCATTTTAAGATAGACTCTCCTTCTAAATCACCGTTTTCGTCAAAGTAGGTGTAGGAACCCTGTAAAACCTCATCTACGGCTATGGGTCCTGTTATTTCTACCAGACTAGCTTCTGGATATCTCGCATCTGCAGGAGCCAGGGGACCAATCAAGGCTGATTCATACATGTGTAAGGGATCAGAGGCTGTACCACTAGAAGCAACGGGTAAGATTGAATAAGACAAATATTTTCCGACATCAGCAACTGCTATTGTATAACTTAAGTTATCCTGATTTGTGGTTATTTCCTGCATATTGTTTCCTGCCTCGTCATCAGATAAATACCACTTAATTTCTGTGGCACCTTCCATATCTCCATTAAGATCAACATATTGATAAGATATGTTAACGGTGGAATCAACCATGGCAAATCCATTTAGCATTACGCTTGTAACAAATGGAGCACCTTCGGTAGCGTTTGCTTTAATGTAATTATTTGTAGAAAGAGAGTAAATAACATAAGAACTATCAGGTAAACCCAGTGCGATCAATTCATTTCCAATACCAATTTCTCCCGGCCAGCCAGGAGATTCACCCACAGTACCAGAAACTTCTGTAACGCTATCTGCAGCAGTCACATCTGAGAAATCAGCCGCTTTGCCGGTAATATCAATTATTTGGGTTCCACCGTCTTCACCAACTGCAAGGTAAGTCGCGGAACCTACAGAAAACTGTTCCATATCGTTAGTAGATCCGGAAAAAACTTCGGCAGGGATCGCACCAGTGATGTTACCGGTACCATCCATTAAAGTGGGTTGGTTAAGGGTAGCATTATTATACCAAAAACCATCCGAGATTTTGGTTCCAAGAGCTTGCACCCAGGGGTGAACTCCTCCAGCCACTCCGGTTAGGTCGAGCGTTACTGGATCAGCGACTACACCATTAACAACCTCAAAATAAAATACTTTTGCTACATCATAGAAAGGCATGATAATAAGTGCTTCATCTGAAAAATCGCCGTACACATCAAAACCGGGTCCAAAATCAATATCTGTTCCGCTTTTATCATCCCAAAGCAGCATGGGTTCCGCATTTTCATCTGCCCAGTAATAAAGTTTTTGAGGGTTAAACTGATTTGTTGTGGTAATCGTGGCAAAGATTCCTCCATCATTGCTTACAGCTACGTCTCGGATCCCATAACCATTAGCAGCCAATGCTAATGGCTCAAGGGTAAGTGAGTCAATCAATGAACCGTCAGCAGCATTTATAATATGTATGCGGTTATCAGCAGCAATATTTGCATCGCCATGATTTCCGGCCACATACAAATGATTGTTTAAAACATTGTAGGCAATACCTCTTTTGTCTTTGCCTGTATTCCAGTCCGGGGTGATGTTCCACACCTCGGCGGGTTGTGCTTTCACCATGATATTCCCCAATAGAAATACCAAAGCTAAAAGAAACGTAGTGGTAAAATTTCTTCTCATTTTTAGTTGGTTTTTAATTAATAAATCGAAATAGTTTATTTACTTATTTGACAAGTAGTTTCCCTTTGCCAATTTTATTCCCGTATACCACCTGGTAAATGTAAGTACCACTTCCCAGGTTTTGGGTGTTTATTTTCATTTCCTGTGCGCCTGGCTTTGCCTTATCCGCAGTAATACTGACAAATTTTCCACTCATATCGAAAATTTTTACCGCTACTGGGCCTTTGGCATTTGCCGGAAGGGTATATTTCACTGTTGCTTCAGTCGTAACAGGGTTTGGGTAAACTGAAACAGCATAGGAATCGGTAGTTATACGGGCAATATTTGTGGGTCCACTGGCAGACATACCCCGTAACTTATAACATGCAATACCATTACTTGGCGCTGAAATAAACACATGCAGACTATCTTCAATTACAGCCATATCTACGGCTCCTTCCCCATATGCGTTATCGAATTTGACTCCAAAGGCAGGTGTATAACCAATTACATCAGCATCAGTAACATTTTCACCGTGTTTTGTAATGTCAAAAACAAAGGCACTTTGGTCACCGCTGAACATTGCCATGAATAAACGGTCACCAAATTCATGTATACGACCGGCCAGTAATGAAGAAGGCATATCTGCTGTTGAAATTTGCACTTGCGTGAGGTTTTCTCCTTCTGTAGTAAATAAAGTAGGCATAAATCCTTTCCCACTCACATACATCCAATCTTCTTTTGAGGGCACATCGGCAACAGTTATGCTGGTCCCGGCATTCGTTATGCCTTTAAGAACAATCACTTCTGGTTCAGAAGCAACTACACCCCCGCTTACCGTCCAGCGCAGAACTTTATCTGCATCCCCTGGTGCAGCATAAATGGCAGCTTCAGTGTCCCAGTTTCCATGCACACTGAACTTATCACCAATGCGATATCCACCTTCATCGTAATTAATAATCATTTTTGGAACATCCTGTTCCCAACTCCAGCGATATACGCGAAATGCTTTAACAGTTACTGCATTGTCATCACCGACAATATCCGGGCCGGAAGCCAGGGTCATATTACTTGCAAAAATACTACCATCGGGGGTGGTAACAACGCTATTAAGCGGGTAACCACCGCCAAAATCAGGATCAGAAGAGGTTATGCCCTGGGTAAGTAATTGCGAAACACCAATCATTGGAGCCTTTCCGGTAAGTGGATCGAGTATATACACATGAGGCTCTCCCTGATCAAGTATGCCATCATTGTCAGTATCTTCAGCATGGCGGCTGGAGACATAAAGATGTCCGGAATATTCGCTGTAGGCAATACCACGCTCTACACCGCCAAAAGAATTGTCTCCTTCTTCCACTTCAGAGCCATCAGTAAACCATTCCGGCGCATTTTCGCCATAGAAAGCCCACACTTCAACAAATGAAGTGTCTTGTGACAGCAGGTTGAAATGCAAAGTCAATCCTATAAAAAGAGAAAGTATGATTTTTTTCATAATCGAGATTTTAAATAATTTAAACTATTGGGGATATTTAACTTGGTTTGGAAATGTACAGAAGTGAATGCAAGCAATAAATGACAAATTTCCTTGTATGATAAATAGGGAAGTATCTGGGGAGGAATATGGGAATATTGCCATGGGTGTGTCATATTGTAGTTGTTTAGATTTGTTTTTGTCTTATGTAAGACAAAGCGTTTAATTCGTTGCTCTGTAATGCATAAAGCTAATTAAACAAGAACAAAAATACATTGGTATGACAAATTATTCCAACAATTGAACATGCTGTACAACATATTTAAGTAATATGAATGATGTATGACAACTTTACTTTAATCCATACATTTGTAACAAGGCTTATAAAAAGGGCTTCTTTCTTAAATACTTAGAAGCAACCGATACAAAAGTATTGTAAGCACAACATATAATTGCCCTGTAAGCACATGTTATTAACCATACAGGAAAGGTGTTTTTAATAATAACATTATGTATTACTAGGTGTTAAAGGGCACGATAGACATTTACAAGTATATTGTTAATTAAAAAACTGCAAATCTTAGTATCATGAAAAAGAATCTTTCTCTCTTATTCATCTTACTCTTCCAACTAAACGTATCACTTGCACAAACTAACAAAAGGGAGTTCAGGGGTGTATGGGTTTCAACGGTAGCGAATATTGACTGGCCTTCAAGACCAGGATTAAATACCCTGGATCAGCAACAGGAAATCATCCGAATTCTTGATAATCATAAAGTTACAGGCATAAATGCCATTATTTTACAGATACGGCCGGCTTCTGATGCCATTTATCCTTCTACGCTTGAACCCTGGAGCCGATACCTAAGCGGGATACAGGGAAAGGCACCAGTGCCTTTTTATGACCCTTTGGAATTCTGGATAAATGAAGCGCATAAACGTGGAATGGAATTACATGCCTGGTTTAACCCGTACCGTATCAAGCAAAACCTTAAAGACAGCTTAAGTCCCGATCATATTTATTTTAAAAATCCCTATATGGGCTGGGAATACGGAAACCGCATTTATTTTGAACCTGGCCATCCGGAGGTTTGGCAATTTTTGGTAAATGTTGTAACGGATGTTGTATCGCGATACGATGTAGATGCCATACATTTTGATGATTATTTCTATCCTTATAAAATTAAAGATACTGAGATACCGGATGCTGAAGCGTTTGAAACCTTTGGCGGGGATTTTTTTCCGGATAAACGGGAAGCATGGCGCCGGCATAATGTAGACACCATTATTCAACAATTAAGTTTAGCGATAAAAGAGACAAAGCCATGGGTAAAATTTGGCATCAGCCCGTTCGGAGTATGGCGAAACCGGACAGAAGACCCGATAGGCTCTGAAACCAAAGCAGGGACTACTAATTATGACGCACTATACGCCGATATTATCAAATGGCAGCAGAAGGGCTGGATTGATTATATTATCCCCCAGCTGTACTGGCGCGATGATCATCCCGTGGCAGACTTCTCTACGCTGGCATACTGGTGGAATGATTTCAGTTATGGCAGGGGAATGTATATAGGCCTTGCACCTTACCGAATAGATAAAAAATCAAAACATCATATGTGGAGAAAACATAAATTTTTTCTGCAGCAAATAGACCTCCTTAGAGAACTGGAGGATATTGAAGGGATAGCATTTTTCAGCAGCAAGCATTTCTTTCGCAAAGATCTCCAAAGAATGAATAAAAAATTACAAAAAACATATTTTCAGTATCCGGCTATTGTTCCGGCAATGCCCTGGATAAATAATGAAGCACCACCGGCACCCGAACAAATACAGGCACACCAAAACACCCTCACCTGGAATGTCCCCATAACAAAAAATGAAATGAACCGGCCCCGGTTTTACGTGGTATATCATTATCCCAACCCACCGGAACGTCCATTAAAATATACCCGCCAAGTGCTTACCATTACAGGAGAAAACCATATTACGTTCAACCATGAAATACCTGCTGGAATGTACCGTGTGTCATCACTTGACAGGCTAAATAATGAAAGCCAGCTAAGCAGCCCCCTGGTTGTAGAATAAATAGAAAAGTAACATAAAACAGAAATAAACTGATAATTAATTTTTTAGCATCTTTTTCGCGTACCTACGATATTGAAACATTTTATTATTTTTGCAAAAAAAACGCTTAAAATTCCGCAATGGAAAATATATTTGAAAATTTAGGGAATAAACAAAGCCTGAGCCTTAAAATAGAACGTACCATTGAAAATGCCATACGCGAAAAGAAATTGCCTATTGGATCAAAGTTACCCACAGAAAGGGAGCTATGCGAATCATTTGGTGTTAGCAGAACGGCTTTGCGTGAAGCACTAAGAAGACTGAGCGCGCGTGGCCTTATCACCATACAAAAAGGCAGCGGAATGCATGTTTCTGAAATAAAAATCGAAGATGCTATTAACACATTAAACTTGTATTACGATCTCAAGTTTGATAATCAGCTTCTTAGCCAATTTATTGAGGTGCGGCGGATTTTTGAACCGGAAATTGCAAAACTGGCTGCCAAAAATCGCACTGAAGAGAATATTAAGGAACTGGAAAGACTTATTGATGAATTTGAAAAATGCAATCCGGATAACACCCAAATGGAAGCTGATCTTGATAATCGCTTTCATCTAACGGTAACAAAATCTACCCAAAATCCTATCATGCAAATTACCATGGAGCCTATATATTCTTTGCTGCCCCGCATGAGGAATTATATTTATGCTAATATTGAAGGAGAAAAGGAAAATACGCTCAAATCCCATAAAAAGCTGATAAGTGCCATACGTAAGAATGAATCAGATGAAGCATACATGGTGATGGAGGCCAACCTGATTCGTACGCAGGATATTTACAACAACTACCTGAATGTTTTTTAAAAAAACAGACCATATTCTCAGGCTCTTTGCATTATCTGCAGAAAAACCATGAACTATTGTAGAGCATAGTTGCTAATCAAAACAAAGATTCTTTACTTTACGTTCTCTAATTTATCACTAACTGGTATTGCTGGTGAAGAATTCTTATTTCGCCGTAAGTTAAATTACCTCTTTGTGGACTATTTTAAAATAGGTTCTGCCACGAATTTAATAGTAACTTGCAATTTGTTTATGTATGGTTAAAATATAGTTTAATGTAATTTATTTGTTGTATTTTGGGTTTCAGAAGCTGGAAATTTATCAGCTTTCAAAAGCGTTGGTAAAGGATATTTATAAGTTAACAGTTCTTTTCCCCCTGATGAAAAGTATGCTCTTGTACAGCAAATAAACAAAGCAGCAGTTTCAGTTGCCTCTAATATTGCAGAAGGAACAAACAGGAATGGTTACCAGGAGAAAATGCATTTTATTAATATATCTTAAAACTATTTAATGGAAAATGTTTGCCAAACAGAGATAGCTTTTGAATGAGGATACCTGAAGAAGGATGTATTTGATAATATTTCGAAAAAGGCAAAAAAATTATCGGTAAAAATGAGCAACTGTATTGCGTCAATCAAAAAAAGCAACATTTACAACAAAATTGAAACAGTATTTTAGGTCCTGTAAAAATATTTAACCACTAAAATAAGGGTAGTACTTTAAAATATAAAGAGATTATGCTGAAGATAAAACAAACAAAAGCTGAATTGTTGGAGCAACTATTTTTCAATTGGTGTGGAGAAAAGCCCAAATCGATATACAAGTTACCAGCCTCCGGCTCCAAACGTGAATATTACCGTATTGCCGGAAGCAATCATAAAGCTATTGGTGCCATCAACAGCGACAGAGAGGAAAATTCAGCTTTTATTGAATTCAGCAGGCATTTTAAAAATTACAACCTGCCAGTGCCCGAGATTTATTACACAGATCTTGATCATGATGCTTATCTGCAGGAAGATCTGGGCGATATGACCTTGTTCGATTTTCTTGTGGAGAACAGGAAAGAAGAAGGTTTTTCTGAGGAATTGGTGCATACATACAAGCAAGTGCTTCAAATCCTCCCCCAATTTCAGGTTGAAGCAGCCAGGGATATAAACTACGATGTATGTTATCCCCGGGCGAGTTTTGACCGGCAATCCATGAAATGGGACCTGAGTTATTTCAAATATTACTTTCTTAAGCTGGCAGATATCCCCTTTAACGAGCAACTTCTGGAAGATGATTTTAATCGACTGATTGATTTTCTGCTTCAGGAAGATACTGATAATTTTCTTTACCGCGATTTTCAGTCCCGGAATATCATGCTTAGTAAGGACAGCATATATTTCATTGATTACCAGGGTGGACGCAAAGGGGCTTTACAATATGATGTAGCCTCTCTATTGTATGACTCCAAAGCGGATATTCCCCAAAACCTGCGCCAGGAATTTCTTGAACACTATATTGAGCATGTTCAGCATTACAAAAATATTGATCCGGATAAGTTCCGGAAAAATTATTACGCCTACGTGCTTATTCGCATGATGCAGGCCATGGGAGCATACGGATTTAGGGGCTTTTATGAAAAGAAAACACACTTTCTGCAGTCTATCCCTTACGCACTTAAAAACCTTGAATGGATCCTCCGTAATGTGGAGCTTCCGGTTGAATTAAATAGTTTACAACAGGTATTTGAAAACCTGCTTACATCGAAAAAACTTAAAAAATACACGCCAAAAAAGACAGCTTCTTCTCCACTTACTGTTTCTATAAATAGTTTTAGTTACAAAAAAGGCATACCGGAAGATAATAGTGGCCATGGGGGTGGCTTTGTTTTCGATTGCCGTGCCATTCCTAATCCGGGCAAGTTCGAAAAATACAAAAATGTCAATGGAAAAGACAAAAGTGTGATTGATTTTTTTGCCCGGGAACCTTCCATGCATGAATTTTTAACAAATATTTATGCCCTGGTAGACATGAGCATTGACACTTATGAGGAACGTAGTTTTTCTCACCTGATGGTAAGCTTTGGTTGTACTGGAGGCCAACACAGAAGTGTCTATTGTGCTGAGCAGCTGGCCAATCACCTTAGGCAAAAATATTCGGTGCGTTTGGCCTTATGGCACCGTGAGCAGGAGTAATTATAACCCGGCAGCTTCCTTCAACAGATACATCACCGACTGATATTCAATTCCACTGTTCTTTGCCAGGCCAATTTCACAGGTGCGGCTGTTTGAATATCCGTTGCTGCAATCATGCACCTGTTCCTTAAGTTTACGCAAGGCATAATCGTTGATTTCAGGATGAACAAAGCCTTTGTCACCTGCAAAACCACAGCAACCAACTTCCTCCGGTACCACTATTTCCCTGGCACAGGCACGGGCAACATTAGTAAACTTGTCATTTAAACCCATTTTGATACTGGTACATGTATGATGGAGAGCAATTTTTTGAGGAATCTTCCTTAAATCAAGTTTCTTTAACAAAAAATCATGTGCAAATTCCACAGGTTCATACAGTTGCAGATTTCGTTTAAATGCTTTACGCATCCGAAACAGACAAGGACTCATATCGCATAGTACCGGGATTTGTCCATTATCAGAAATTGCCAACAAAGCATTTTCCAGGGCCTCTGACTTTGAATCGGCGATTGCAAAAAAGCCTTTACTTTCCCATGGCATTCCACAACAATAAGTCTCCATGTGATGAGGAAGAATTACCTGATAGCCGGCCTTTTCCAGAACCTCTATGGTAACATCAATAAGCGATTCAGGTTGTTTTTGTTGTGCAGAAGGCCCCAAATTCCTATTAATGCAACTGGGAAAATAGATAACCTTTTGCCTTCCGTTCTGAGCAAAATGTTGAACATTTCCTTTGAAACGGGCTGGAATAGGAAAAAACGGATGCCATCTGGGTATTAAATTTCCTGATACAACACTGGCGCTTTTTGCCAGTGCTGGAAATATTTTGTCGCCAAATGCCCGGTGGAAAAAACCGGAGAATTGTAAACCCGATTTAATGAAACCCTGTGCCAACGTAAAATTGTCAGCAATTCTTAAGGCCCATTTTTGAGTATTTGAATTTTTCAACTTGTTCTTTTCCCGCAGTTTTTTAATATATGTTCCTGTATCAATTTCAACAGGACAGGAAATTGCGCACAGACCATCGGTTGCACAGGTATCATCGCCCTGGTAACGGAAACTTTTATCAATCTTGTAATATAGTGAGGGGTTTTCTGCAGTTTTCTCCATTCTTTGCAGTTCGCGTTGCACAACAATACGTTGGCGGGCAGATAAAGTAAATCCTGTGGTAAGGCAATTGATTTCACAAAACCCACATTCTATGCATTTATCAACAGTTTCATCTACCTGAGGTAAGGGTTTAAAATTCTTCAGATGCAACTCCTCATCGTCGGTAATAATCACATCCGGGCTAAGGATATTTTCAGGATCAAAAGCTTTTTTTACTTTTCGCATCAGGGCATATATTTGTTCTCCCCATTCATACCGAACAAATGGTGCCATATTAAGCCCTGTGCCATGTTCTGCTTTTAGAGAACCCTGGTACTTATCTACAATAAGCGCTACCAGGCTTTTAATCATTTCATTATATTTTTTTACTTCTCCCGCATCCTCAAAGTTCTGTGAAAAGATAAAATGAAGGTTTCCATCAAGCGCATGACCATAAATAACTGCATCTTTATAATCATGGTTATCAAGCATGGTACGGATATCAACAACAGCCTGGGTAAGGTATTTCATCTTGATGGCAATATCTTCAATAATTACACTTGTACCCGTTTTTCGCATTCCCCCAACGGAGGGAAATATGCCTTTCCTTATGTTCCAGTAACCCAATATTTGTTTCTTATCCCTGGTAAATTCAAAATCTTTCTCAAGGGACTGCTCCGAAAGCACTTGCGTTACGTCAGAGATTATATTATCAAGTACCGCGGACGAAGCGGCTTCAAGATCAATTAAAAGTGCCGTAACCCCAGGTCCGAAATCCTTTATAAATGAGGGTATATTCTCCTTTTCCTGTACGGAGCGAAGGGCTTCACGGTCGATCACTTCTATGGCAGTGGCATTTGCTTCCTTTAAGGCCGGAACTGCATTACAGGCATCTGCAAGGGTGGGAAAGTAAATCATACCCGATGCCCTGTAAGGCAGTACGGGTACAGTTGTAAAAAGTGCTTCTGATATAAAACCCAGGGTTCCTTCCGATCCTACCATAAGATGCAGAATGATATCTATTGGATCAGTAAAATCAACAAAAGCATTCATGCTGTAACCCGTAGTATTTTTAATACTGTATTTATCTTTTATAAAATCGGCTAAGGATGAATTCTGTTGAATTGTGTCACGGATTTCTACCAGCGCATGTACCAATGCCTTTTTCTTCTCTTTAAAATCTTCACGGCTTACTTTATCTCCGGTATCAAGCAGGTATCCATCATTAAATAATATTCTTGCTTCCTTAATGGTTGCATACGCATTGGCGTGAAGGCCACAGCTCATTCCGCTGGCATTATTGGCAATAATTCCTCCTACCATGGAAGAATTTACAGAAGCAGGATCTGGTCCAAACTTACGTCCATAAGATTTTAGCATCTGATTTAACCTTCCACCAGTGATGCCCGGTTGGGTTCTGATGCGTTCTCCCTCATCCAGAATGGTGACTTTCTGCCAATTGTCTCCCCTGGCCTGTAACAAAACCGAATCGGTTATGGCCTGTCCTGACAGGCTTGTGCCTGCTGCCCTGAAAGTTACAGGAATTCTGTTCGCATGAAGTGTTTTCAGCACATTTCTAACTTCTTCCTCATTTGAAGGAAGGGCGATTAACCTAGGAATTTTACGATAACAGCCTGCATCAGCGCCATAGGCAATTAATGAAAGAGGATCAGTAAGCCTAGCTTTTGAGGGCAAAATATGTGCAAGTTTTTTGTTAATTTCAGCAGAAGTTTGGTTAGATTTCATGTGTTTAGTTGTTTTGTATTATGTATGACAAGCAACAAATAATTAAAATTAAATATTATTTTTGTAATCTCACAAAACATCCATAAAAAATGAAAAAAATTTTTATCTTATTGTTTTTCATACCTTTATTTATGAGCAGTTGTGCCAACAAAGAAATTATTTACCAATCACAGATGGTAACTAATCAATACGAAAAAGTATTTACAGGCGTAGAGGTATTACAACAGAACGATTTTGAAATTCTCAAAGGCCAGCGGGTAGGACTTGTAACCAATCCAACGGGTGTGAACCGCCATCTGGAATCAACAGTGGATATTCTTCACGAAAGTGAAGAGGTAAACCTGGTTGCCCTTTTCGGGCCCGAACACGGCGTAAGGGGAAATTTTTCGGCCGGAGACCATGTAGGAAACGTGGTGGATGAAAAAACCGGTCTTCCGGTGTACTCATTATATGGAAAAGACCGCAAACCCAACGCTGAAGCCCTTCAAAAAATTGATGTCATGGTTTATGATATCCAGGATATTGGGGTTCGCTCCTATACCTACATCAGTACCATGGGGCTGGTAATGGAAGCTGCAGCAGAACAGGGAAAAAAAGTAGTTGTCCTTGATCGTCCAAATCCATTGGGGGGCAACCGCATTGAAGGCCCTTTGGTAGAAGAAGGCTATTTTTCATTTGTAAGCCAATATAAAATACCATATGTTTATGGTCTTACCTGCGGCGAACTGGCAAAGCTGCTGAATGAAGAGGGGCTGTTGTCAGAAAATAAAAAATGTGATTTAACTGTTGTGCCTATGCATGGCTGGAAACGGAATATGATTTTTCCGGAAACAGGTCTTCCATGGGTACCCACATCACCTCATATTCCATACTGGGAGACAGCTTTTTACTACGCTTCAACAGGAATTATCGGAGAAATTGATCCCACCATGATAGGAATAGGCTATACCCTACCCTTTCAATTTTTAGCAACTAGCAATATTTCGGCAGAAAAGCTTTCAAAAGAAATGAACGCACTCAACCTGCCAGGGATTTTGTTCAGGCCTGTTTATTTCAAACCTTACTACATGGATAAAAAAGGGGAAGAAATGCAAGGCATTCAGATACATATTACCGATTTCAGAATTGCTGAACTTACGCCCATCCAGTTTTTATTTTTACAGGAAGCACATCATATTGACCCATCCTTTAACCCCTTTAAAAACAAGGAGGACAGGTACCAGATGTTTGATTATGGTACAGGTTCTGACTATGTAAGGAACTCCTTAGTAGAAAATTTCTCATTTGATGAAATACACCAACACTGGAATAAGGATATTGCTGATTTTAAAGAGCTTGCAAGGAAATACTACATGTACGAATAGGCGTCTTTTGTTTAACACATGGCCCCGTTCGCAAATTATAGTTAGGGAATTCTGAATCCAATTACCAGAATATCATCTCTTTGATCTTCTTTCTTTTTCCAGTCAGCAAGTTCAATGGCGAGCTGATGCTTTTGCACATGATAAGGCAAATGGTGTATACTTTCAAGAAACTCCCGGAAACGCTTGTTGGAATATTTTTTATCCCTTGGTCCGCCGTTTTGATCAGGAAATCCATCGGAAAAAAGATAGCAATCCAGTGGAGAACGATGATTGATTGTATAAGTATTATAGCTTTTTTTCTTAGCCATGGAATAAATACCTCCAATACCGAATAAATCACCATCCATAATATTCATTTTTCCATCTTCAAAATAGATCATCCGGCTATGCCCGCCTGCAAAATCGAGCTTTCTGTTTTCGGGATCATACACGGTTACGGAGATATCCATACCATCATACTGCAATTTATCGCGCTCCTTCTGTTTCAATGCTGATACAATCCTGTCGTTGAGCTGTTGTAGTATTTCTCCGGGATCCAGAATATGTTCTTCCTTAATGATTTGATTAAGGAGTGAGCATCCGATCATAGACATAAAAGCACCGGGAACTCCATGGCCTGTACAATCAGCTGCAATAATGATGTGTTTGCCATCAATTGTGGCAAACCAGTGAAAATCACCACTCACAATATCCCTCGCTCTTAAAAATATGAAAGCATCCTTTGTGAAATTAAATATTTCATCCTGATTAGGTAACATGGCTTCCTGAATATACTGTCCATATTCTATACTTGCCAGCAGTTCAGAATTGATGTATTCAATTTCATCGCGCTGTTTTGATATTTTATGTGTGGCTCTTTGTACTTCTTGTTGCAGTATCTGCTGATGTTTTTTCAGCCGTCTTAGGTTTAGCCTTGCAAGAATATAAAGGATTAAAACCGTCAGCAATAAAACAAGGAGATAAAAAGCCCAATTCTGCCAAAAAGGTTTACGTATAGAAAAGCTAAAAGTGTCTTCCTGGCTGATTTGGTTTAGGGCATTTTTGGCGCGTAATACTATGCTGTATCTACCGGCAGGAACATAGGGAATTTCAATAGTATTTTTCTGACTCCAGGAGCTCCATTCCTCTTTCAATCCTTGAATTTTATACTGGTAAAGAGTTGATGTTTCGTTAAGGTAGTAAGGTGCTGAAAAACGAATGCGGATAGCATTCTCACTAAATGGAATTACCTCATCGGGATAAATGCTCTTTTCTGAATTTTGAGTCTCCACCTGACTAATTAATGCTAAAAAGGAAGATTTCTCATAATCAGGTGTATTTTGAATAACATACAACCCTTTATCTGAAACTACCCATATCTGTTCTCGTGCATCCAGAAAGATTTGCTCAATCCGGTTAAAAAGATTAAGATAAACAGCATTACTTCCAGCGTTTTCCTTCAGGGAATTATAAAACCATTCATGGTTTTTCCTAATCCAAGTATGTCCGGGTTGGTTTATTACCATATCCTGAATAAAGTCAGGTTTCCTGGAAATTTCAACTGCCTTTTCATGATCAAAATATAAAATATTTTGAGATGAGCGAAAAAGCAGCTGTTCATTTATTTTCCTTACTTGTGTGGAACCAGTTAGATTTCCTCCGGTAGAAACATTTTTTATTATACCCGTAAAACCAGCCTTTTCATTTAACCCTACCAGAAATACATGTGTTTTGCTGCCTGTATAAAGCACATCTCCCACCCTTTCAAAAGATAGTATTTCATTATCAAGCATAAGTGTATCGATAACAGTTCCTTCGGATATACTAACACTGTAGAGGTTATTATCTGCTGCTAAAAATAGTATATCCGGATTAAGCGGATCAGGGTATGCCATCGTTAAATTCAAAACCGGAAGTAAAAAATCTGAATCCAATGAATCCAGCGCAAAGAGACCGATGTTTGTAACCGCAATAATGTTATCTTCAACTTCTAATAACTGCAGACAGTTTGCACTAACATTATCTACCTGTTTAAATACAAACCCGGTGGTTTGCACAGCATATTCCCGCTTTACAGTTTCATTGGTAAATACCTGCGTTACAGAGGTGGCAACAGAATCAACCGGAACATCTATTTGTACCGGGATATTTCTCACGACAGGAATATTTTCCTGATTTACCGGGTTTATGGCATTAAATCGTATTTTAATGTTCTTTTTAATGGTTTTTGTTACCTGAAAAACCTGAACCTCGCTACTCTCCGATTTTTCACTTTGTACAAGATGTTCCACTTCGTGATATTCCTGGACTGGGACAAGCATAAATACGCCGTCGTTGGTGGCAACATATAACTGGTTGTTGAGAGATAAGCCCGCGTTTATGGTTCCGGAAAGTCCGGGATATTTGGAATATACTCTCACAGGTAGATTTAATGATGCTTTTGCAATACCGTCCCTGGTGGAAATCCAGATATCTCCCCGGGAATCGGAAAAAACACACAGAACCTCATTGTCATTCAAGCCAGATTGAAAATTTATAATTTCTTCTTTGACTCCGGAATGTTTGTTAATAATCACGCATCCTCCTGTTAGTGTGGTTATCGCAAATTTTTCCGCATTGACATCAAATAAGCCGGTTATAAAATTTCCTTCTACATAATCCTCAACAGAATAATGAAAAGGCCTGAATTTTTCGTTCTCAAAAATGTAAAGTTTCCCAGTCTTATCAGCCGTTATCAAGGCTGATTCTGAAAATGGTGAACTGGCTGTTATTTTTTTTGTGCTTATTCCTGATGCAGTTTCTTTGCCCAACAGTTCCTGAAGTGTAAAAATCTCTTGTGTGCGTGTTTGAATAAAAAGTTTATTCTCCAGTGCAAAAATATGTTCATAGGGAGAATCTATTTGTGCATGTGTAATAAAATTATTGGTCTCAGGATCAACTATGAACAAATTATGAGTGGTTTTAACAATAATCTTCTCATCATTGTATAACAATTCCTGTGACTCAAAGGACTTTAGCGAATCCATAAAAATGATTTGATACTGTCCTTGCTTTTTAGTGTCCAGATATCCAAAATTATTATCGCAAACAACAAATAACTTTTTGGTAGGATTATGATATAAAATTTTGCGTGGTACAGAGGGGGTTTCAATTAATTTCCAGAAAGAACCATCAAAACGTAATATGCCAGATTCATTAGCAAAGTATATTATACCAAGGTCTGTCTCAGCAATGCTATAAGTGTTATTACTTACATTTTGCAATGGTATATCGTAAGTTTGTAAATATAAGTACCCTTCCTGTGCCTGAAGGGGGGAAATTGTAAAAGCGGCCAGTATAAGACTTAACCAGTAGTTCTGAACGCAGCCGCGTACATTAGTAAACAGATTCATTCCTAAATAAAAAAATTAATTTTAATTCAACATCATCCTTAGAGAAGGTTTTTGGATAATGGAATAATACGGTACTTTCTGCGGAACGTTCCGTAAATTAATTGATTTATTGTTGTAAACATTCTGCTCATTTTTACAACAATCTTTCTTTCTGCACATTATGAAAGTTTTTTAGATAAAAAAAACTAATTTTTCCCGTTTTCCTTGAATTCTTCAATTACTACATCGATTTCGCCCTTTTCGTTAAGGGGCAAAAATATCTTAAGCTCTTTGTTTTCTTGTAATTTAACATTAACGTTATCCTTGCTATCCGGATCATCAGAGGTAATTTCGATGCTTATATCAGTAAACTGGCCCTGCGTTGACTTATTTTCATTTTCCACGGGTAGTATCACGGTATCCTCCTCAATTGCAATAGGTTCAACAGGTATGGGAGGAGCCACAGTTTTTGGTTTAGGTTTTATATCATCGGCATAAAAAATATCGAAATCGCCCATGGAAACACCCCGGTTTGATGAAAAATAAGCTTTATTACTTTCTGCATGAACAAAGAAAACATCATCAAGCGGAGAGTTAACCGGAAATCCTAAATTTTTTACTTCACCCCACTGCCCATCAGGCATACGTTTTACCTTAAAAATATCAAAGCCGCCCATGGTATTATGCCCTTTAGAGCTGAAATATAAAGTAGTTCCATCAGGGGAAAGGCTAACCCCATCTTCATCATATTTTGAGTTGATTTCATTCCCTAAATTCACGGGTGAAGTCCATTGTTGATGGTTTTCTCTTTTTACAGCAAAGTAAATATCCCGGCCACCCTGGCCCATATCCCGTCTGTCACTAATAAAATAAATGGTGTCTCCATTTCGACTAAGTACAGCAGAGGTTTCGTTAAACCGGGAATTAATTGCCTCCAGGTCATCTTGCTCTTTCACAATCCCGTTTTTAAACTCGCCAAGTCTGATATTGCCACTTCCCCTGTAATGGGTATAAAATAAGGCGATGTTGTCATTCGATAAATACAAAAGTGAGGCATGGTTTAAATTATCTTTGTCGGTAGCCTGATTAACAGTAGTGCCTGATTTCGAGGTATTCGCCACAAATACCTTTTCATAAAAATAGTGATCATCCGGATCGGGCATTTCATATATGGCATTTTTTCTTCGTGAGGTAAACAAAATTGTTTCATCCCTGTAGGGTATAGGTCTGTATTCAGGCGCTTGCGAATTTATACCTTCACCGGCATTCTTTATATCTATATCGATGGTATCTCCCATAATGGTCATCGCATTATCGCATTCTTCAATGTGTTTTTTAACTTTCTCAGCCTGCAGCTTTGCAGGTTTTTCATTTTCCAGATGATACAGATAGTACTCTATGGCCTTGGAAAATTCATAATTTACCTGGTATGCATATCCCAGATAGTATGCATGAGAATCAAAGGCGGTAGAATCTATCAGCCAGGCTTTTTGAAGGTACCTTAGTGACTGTTCCCGCGGAAAAGTTTTCAAATAGCAAATTCCGATATTGAAATTAATTTCAGCATCATCGAAATATTGATCGGGTAATTTAAGATATTCGTCGAGTGCCTTGGAATAATTACCGGTCTTGTACAAATAATGAGCATTTTTCGCCCCATTTTGGGGTGCAATTTGGGGAATAAACTCCACACATCTTAAATTCCGGTGACCAGAGACAGGTGCTGAGAAAATAAAACCCACAATGAAAATAGCGAAAAAATATTTTATCTTAATGTGAAAGATATTCATTTATATTATGTTTCATATCAATTATAGGTTTTAATGACTTAAATTGATCTGTATAGAGGAGCAAATATAATTCCATCCTCCTGAGGGGTACTGTTTTTGTGATTCACTGTACCAAATAAATTGAATTAATGTTTCATGTTTCGGATAACTATTATCACAAAGCTTCTTTTTTTTCTTTTCACCTTAACGCATGCACAGGTTTATAATGTTTACGACGGAAATATTAATACGGACACCTATTGGCATGCACCCATAATATATATACATACGGATATTAATGTAAAAGATAATGCTACGCTTACCATTGAAGAAGGGTCTGAGGTTATTTTTAAGGATAAATATGAGCTGAAGGTAACAGGTAAGCTGGATGCTATTGGCAGTAGCGGCAAAAAAATTATTTTCAAACCTGAAAACACTTCTACAGGTTGGGAAGGATTGCTTCTTCAGCCAAAAAAAAATAATTCTGACACAGTTAAACTCATACATTGCATCTTTGAATACGGAAAACCTATTAAAGGAGATAGGGGGGGAGTCCTGAATATTGAAAAAGACGCCAATGTTATTATTCAAAATACAGTGTTCCATAATAATACGGCCACAAAAAATGGCGGAGCCATAAATGCCAAAGAAAGTTTTTTAAAGATAACCAATACGTCTTTTGAAGAAAATGATTCACCTGAAGATGGTGGTGCCTTATACATTGACAAAGGCATCACCATTATCGAAAATACGAAGTTTTTTGATAATCATGCTGAAAGAGATGGAGGGGCCACTTTTTTTAAAGATGCTGTTGTGCTTAAAATCATTAATTCAACATTTCAAAACAATAAAACAAATAAAAAGGGAGGGGCTCTTTTTTCAAAAAAAGCTGATGAGGCATCCATTTCCGGATGTCTAATTACAAATAATGAGGCAAAGGAAGGTGGTGGATTATTCCTTGAGGATAATGCGGATGTTGACATCATTAATGCAACCATAACCCACAATAAAGCATCTGAAAATAATACAGATGGTATAAAGTCTATATCCTCAGAGCTATATATAATCAATTCCATTATCTGGGAAAACCCTTACTCAGGAATTAATGTCAATGATGTAAGCCATTCCATTATGTGGCAAATGAGTGATGATGCCAATAAGATTTATAATGTTGACCCAGAATTTATAAATCCTTCCTCCATTGCAGGAAATGTGAATGATGCACAACAATCCGATTGGGCTGTTGAATTTTCTTCCATAGCGCATAATGGGGGTAGCCCTGACATTTCTGGCTTATCTCTGCCTGAAAGCGATATTTCAGGAAAAAAACGGCTTTCCGGAGACACCATTGATGTGGGTGCGTACGAGAAAGATGAAAAACAAACATTTCAGCTTGAAGCTGTAACTGATACTATTCTATGCTTTAATGAACCTTTAATGCTGGTTAGCCCCTCAAAAGGGAGCGAGCCCAAGTGGAGAAAAGATGGTAACATTATACCGGTTTATAATGATACACTCTATATTCCTTCAGTTTCAGAGGCAGATGAGGGCATTTATACGTACATTTTAAAAGAAACTGGTGTTACCATAACCTCAAAACCCATGAGCGTTGTCGTTAACCCTTTGCCATCAGTTACATTAAATGACAGAACCATATGTGAGGAGATAGAAGCCATTATTGATCCGGGCCTTGATCCCGGATTTACATATACGTGGAGCACTGGCGAAACAACTCCTGACATTACTGTTTCGGAACAGAGAGAATACTGGTTATCCGTTACCAACGAACATGGTTGTTCTGCAAACGATACTTTTTATCTTACTACCCAGCCTTCCCCGGTGGTGAATCTGCCTGCAGATGAAACCATATGTTCTAATATTGAAGATATTACAATCTCGTCTAATGCAGCGAATTATGCTACTATTACCTGGGAAACAACGGCTGCAGGAAATATGACAACTACAAACGCAGAAAAAGATATCAATTATACCTTTACCCAGGCGGAATTACAGAATAACACTTCCGTAACTTTTTATGTAACTGCCAACAACGATTATTGCCAGCCAGCAAAAGATACAACTACTGTGCATCTTGAAACAGCACCCTCTATCAGCATTTCAGATGAAGTGATTTGCCAGGGGGAAAGCCAGACTTTTGCAGTTCAGCAAAATGCAGGTTATGTGTATGAGTGGAGCTCAGGAGCTACTACCCATCAGGTTGCCCTGTCCCAGGAGGGAGAATACAGCGTAGCTGTCACAACACCGGCTTTCTGCGTTGCTACTGACACTTTCGTTCTCACAGTTGAGGAGAAACCATCTGTTACACTGGTAGAAGATTTCACCCTTTGCACCAACGAAAATACGATCCAACTCGCTTCAAATGCATTGGACTATAGCGGAGTTAACTGGGAAACGACAGGCCAGGGCAGTTTTGAAACTATAAATGGAGGTAAAGATATCACCTACACACTTTCTCCTGATGAATTAGAAAATCCCCGGGCTGTATTTTTCTATGTGTGGGCAGAAAGCCAATACTGCAATTCCGTGAAAGATTCGGTAGAAGTACAACTTGTAAAGACACCCGACATAAACCTTCCTGATACTTTCATGTGTTTTGGCGGTGAAATTACTGTAAAAGCACATGCTGAACCGGAATATACTTATTTATGGAGCACAGGTTCCACCCAAACTGAAGTAATCCTGACCGAGGAGGGCACGTATTGGGTAGAAGTGCAAAACCAACATACTTGCATGTTTAGGGATACGTTCCATTTAGAAAATACTTTCCCCCCATCCCTGTCACTGCAAGAAGATTTTGTTATTTGCAGCAGCGACTCAACCATTAATGTGATACCCCGGACTGCCACTAATTTCACAAATATAACATGGAGTACCTCCGGTAACGGACTTATGGATATCTTAAATAACGGGGACGCACTTAATTATACGTTTACACCGGAAGAATTACTGAGCACAAATCCCCTGGAGATTATCGCTACTGCCATATCACCCGCCTGTCCGGAAACAAAAGATACGCTTGTAATTGAAAAGCAGGCAGCACCCATAATATCTGCACCTTTGACTTTAGATGTTTGCTTCACAGAACAGGCCATCGAAATGGATGTGGCCATTACCGAGGGGTATGATCTGAGTTTTCAGGCTTCTGAAGAAGGTGAAATAAACTATGTAGACTCAGTACTTTCCTATGTTCCGGGAATTGTTGAAACAGGGCTGGATGCTATTTCATTATTAATCGTCAGTTCCCAGGACCCAATTTGCCCTTCTGTCACCCATGAAATTACCCTTAACAATGCCAAGCCCCGGGCTGCTTTTACTGTGCCTGATGGCTGTTCAGATGAGGAGGTTAGATTTTTGAACACCGTTTATCCTGCAGCAGGAAATAAAGAATTTAAATGGGATTTTGGCGATGGGAATAATTCAGACGAGTTAAACCCCACACATACATACGCTGACTCCGGTAAATTTTCTGTCAGTCTGATTGCCTGCAATTTGAATACATGCTGTGACACCACCAGCCATGAAGTATCAATTACCTTAAAACCGGAACCTTCTTTTGAGGCCAGTTATGACTGTGAGAACATTTCATTAAACTACACCGGAACAACGTACAAGGATTTTCGCTACCGGTGGCGCCTTTCAAACGGGCAGGTTTCTGAAACCATCAATCCGGTGTTTGAAAACAACAATTCCGGTTCTTTAGCTTTATCTGTAAAACATGGCAATTGTAGCACTGTATTGGAAAAATCTATCGACCCTTTCATCGTCCCTGAAGCACAATTCACAACAGATGCGCGTAATATCGGTGTCAATCAGGATGTGTCGTTTATCAATCAAAGCAAAAATGCCACTGTGTACGAATGGACATTTGAGGAAGGAAAAAAATCGAATGTACCAAACCCTGCCTTTGCGTTTACGAGTACTGGTATAAAAACCGTGCAACTTAAAGCTTATAGTGAAGACCAATGCATGGATGAATATGAAAGGGTATTGGATATTTCCGCCGGACTTGCAACACCAACTGCATTCTCACCCAACGGTGATAACATTAATGATTCATACAGAATTTTTGGAGGTCCATTTGAAGCGTTTGAACTAATAATTTTTAACAAATGGGGTATTCAGATGTTTTATACCCGCAATCCCGATGAAGGATGGGACGGAACCTTCCAGGGGAAAACACAACCTGTGGGTGACTACGTTTATCAAGTTACAGCCACTTCTGTATCCGGCGGACGATTTGCCAAATCCGGAAGTTTTGCGTTAATCAGGTAAATAATATTATGATGGCACGTTTTTATACACATTATTTTTACATTACATTTACTCGGAGGATCATATTTTGCATGTTTTTAGTGCTATCTGTCCAGTCATTATCGGCTCAACACGCCTACCTGATCAATTACCAGTTTTTTTCTCAATATGTTAATCCTTCCTCCACAGGGTTATTCTATGGAGATAATACGAACTTCAAAATATCTACAGCCTATCTCTCGACAGCGCTGGGTGGGGGTATCGCAAATTATAACACAGCGCTGGTGGCATATGAGAAAAACCTTGGTAAGCTCGGATATGGCGGCATGATTATGGGTGAAAACGGAAATACCGGAAACCATTCACGTATTCAGGGCATGGTTTCAGGTGCCTGGGAAATATCCATAGACCCTACTTACCGTCACAACCTACATGCAGGGATGCAAATCGGCGTGATACAACAGGCTTTTAATGCTAATAAACTGGTATTTGGCTCTCAATACAACGCAGCTCTTGGCAATTTTGACCCCGTGAGTGAATCAAATGAAAACATACAATCGTATACTGCGCTTGATGTAGAGGCAGGCATAGGTGCGGCATATACCTTCCGGGACCCTACCAAACTGGTAAACCCATATTTCGGGGCTTCTCTGTTTCAAACATTTCATACAGGACTATCCTTTTACGACACACCTGTAGATGATCCCTTTCGCATTAATGTTCACCTTGGAAGTAATATCAGCTTAGGGCAAAAATCTATTTTCAGGCCAGAGGCACTGTATATATACCATGCGGGAGCCGAGGTTTATAGCTACGGAGGTGATTTACTTTATGGCTTAGGGAGCGGTGACAGCAAAATTCTCCTGGGCTTGTTTCGCAATACCCTGGAAATGGTGGTTTTTCGCACAGGATTATATTTGCGACATGCTGATTTTTTCATTTCCTACGGCACCACCACCGGACATACTGCTGGGAACCTGGGTATTTCCACCCTCTCTTTTAATGCCAGTTTTCGCATCGTGCGGGCCAGCAGTCCATCTTTTTCTATGTAATTATCATTTTTACCATATTCCAATAGAAAGCAGTAATTCATTACCTCCACTGGGCATTTGGCACCAGCAGCTCCATATTTACACAAATAATATTCGATTTTAATTCAATCCTAGTGTCATGTCAACATTAAATTTGCGTATCCTTTGCTCACCCTTTGATCCCCTAAAGGGACTGCCCATGCACGTTGGTGTTCCCCTTTAGAAGTTAGGGGTAGATAATGGAAGGCGACTTTTTATAATTGACATGACACTAGAATTCGATTTAGGAAAAATTAAAGAGAATTTACTTCCACATACTTAACCTGTCCAGCTTATCAGGATCAATATGCAATTTTATTTTCTGTCCTTCCATATTCATGTAGCAAAGGTTGTTGGACAGTTCAATTTTTGTAAGCGCTTTAAGATTAATGATAACATTCTCAGCAATGCGCACAAAAAGTGAAGAGTTCAGACTTTCTTCCAATACATCTATAGATTGCAGGATAATTTCCTGACGTCGGTTTTTAAAATAAAGGCAGGTAATCTCTTCATCAGCCTCTGCATAAACGATATCAATAGGTTCAATGACGACCAATCCTTTGCGTGTGGGAAACACTTTTTCGTTGAGCATAGAAAGCAGCCGCTTTGTTCTTCCCTGCAGAAGTTCCTTCTTACCCGTACGAAACCGATCCAGGGTAACCCTGAGCCGGCTGGTCTCTACAGGTTTTAGAAGGTAATCAAAGGCCGCATATTCAAACGCTTTAGTGGCAAAAGCATCATACTCTGTAATAAAGATGATCTCAGACCCTTCGTATTGCTTTTGATGAAGCTCCTCTATCAACTCAAAGCCGCCTTTGCCAGGCATTAAAATATCCATAAAAATAATATCCGGCTTATGCTTAAATATAGAAGAAACAGCGTTTGCAGGATCAGAAATTGTATCCAAAACGTTTACATCCTCTCTCTCCATGAGGTTCTTTTCAAGAACAGAACCTTTTGAGGGTTCGTCGTCTACAATAATACACGTTATCCTTGTCACCATAAGATACGAAGGTTAATCATTTACAAAAATAATCTTTCCATCGAATTTTACAACATACCTGAAATTAATCTGAGACTCTTTTTATTAATTATAGTCAATAACTTCATGATATTCTTAAAAAATTCTTATTTTTGAAGTGGATCGGATTAACATATATTATTTATTCATCGCTAAACTCATTTAACCATGAATGTTAATTACCGATTCGTATCCGTCATTCTCATCAATCTCATTTTTATTTCTCAAATTCAGGCCCAGGAATTACCCGTGGAGCTTAAAGTATCGATTGTGGATCAATCCGATAATCCCATATCAAATACTTATGTGAAAATATCAACACCCGAATTTCCGCAAGGAGTGGATTCTGCTTTGACAAATGAAAACGGACTGCTTGACATCAACCTCCCATTTACATTTGGATCAGATCCTCTTTCTACAGAACCACTAACCCGCACTCCTGTCATTAGTCAGCACCTGGCACCTAATATTCTTGCTACGGAATCAAATCTGTCCATTACCTATAATTATCCTGAAAAAGCAACCCTTCTGTTTATGGATATTCAGGGAAGAGTTTTTCGCAATCATCAAACATTTTCTCCTGGTATATATTTTTATTATCTGGAGTTCGGTGATGGATATAAATCCGAAGCAAGGAAAATAATCGTACAGGAACAGATGAAAGTGAATGTGAATTTAATATCTGAGTCAGGAGTAATTAAAGAAAATGAAAGAAATCACCCATCTTTAAAATCAATTGAGGCAGATGATATTTTTTACCTGTATATTCAAAAAGATGGTTTCATCCCGGCAACGGATACCATTGAAGTGAATGCAGCAGAGATTATAAAATCATATTCCCTTGCCGATGCACCTAAACCCACCGCTGCATTTGAAATATCTGGCGAACAAATGGTAGGTAAGCCCGTGGTTTTCAATGGTTCTTCATCAACAGGAGCAGAAAATGAAGCGTTAATTTATTCATGGGATTTTGATAATGGTAAAAAAGGACAATCTACTGTTTTGCCTCATGTTTTTAATACACCCGGGAATTATGACATTACCCTTACGGTAAGTGGAGCTTATGGTGCATCAAACAGCATCACCAAAAGCATAACCATAGATGCCCTGCCAGGCACCTTTCCCAGCACCGGTACAGTGACAGGTTATATTTCAGACCTGGCCGATCAACGACTTTCAGGCGTAGTAGTAACGCTGGTAGAAGCATCGGCTATAGCACAATCCGGCATCGACGGGATGGTTACCCTTACAAATGTTCCAGTAGGTAAACCTGTTCATTTGAAACTTTCCAAAGAAGGATATGCCAACCAAACAGTGGAAATTACCTTACCTACCGATACTGAGGAAGCGCATTTTTATGCCACATTAAAACCTCGTAATGATGCCATCAGATTGAGAGATACTGAGCTTGGCGGAAATGCCCTGGGGGCAGAAGGAGCCACGGTAAATCTGCCGGTGGCAGGTTTAACAAAACCGGATGGTAGCCTGGTCAGGGGCAATGTGGATGTATATATAACACCGGTTGATGTTCCATTTGAAACTGCATCTTTTCCGGGAGGGTTTAATGCTTTCAGCAGCAATGGTGATGATGGGCTGTTGTTGAGCTATGGGGTATCAGAATTTGTATTCAAACAAGGCGATAATGAATTGCAACTGGCTCCGGGCAAAACGGCTACCATTACAATTCCCATATACACTTCCGGAGCAGAAGCGGGAGATGTAATTGACCTTTGGTCAATTAATGAAGATAATGGCACCTGGATACAGGAAGGCACGGGTACTGTTGTTTCATCTCCATCATCACCCACAGGACTGGCTTTGGAAGCAACTGTCGGGCACTTTTCATGGTGGAACTGCGACGATTTTGCAAATTCAAATCCACGCACCGGTCTGTGCTGGACCTGGGATTGTGCCTCCGGCTTTTGTGTAAAGAAAGCCATAGGCTGCTGGGTGAGTGGTGCCAGAGATGGCAGTAATTTAAAAGCCACTGCCAGGGAGGATATACAACCTGTGTTCGAAGTAAGAGAATATATACCGAATAATGGAAAATCATTGCTTATGCCTACTGATACAGATGTTTTGATGCAAGCAAGGGGCTTTGATGAAGATGGCGGGCTGTTAACAGGCACGTATGTTGCTGCCGGTAACGATACCGCTACTGCCTTTGAAATTGAGTTAATTCCTGCCTCTGCGGGAGACACCATAGATTTGACGCTAAATGATACCCTGAATTATTATCTGGAAGATGAAATTATTTACTTTAGGGTTTCCTTGCCAAATGCAGCTCTACACAACGTAATCGTGAAAAGAGGAAGCTCTCCATATTTATCAGGTTTATTCACTATTAGAGATCAAAATGGAGAAATAGTAAGTGATGATATTAATCAGTTCGATGAACTGGTCTATGGAGAAGGCTACATGTTGATTTCAGTATCCGGTTATAATTCAACTGATGAAGGAAATATAACCATTGCCGTAAATGAGACCAAGGAACCAATTCCTGTTGGATTAAATGATTCAATATATGAAACTGTTTCAACAGTGAATGATTACAGGATTTATAGTTTTTCGTCGCCAGAAAATACCACTTTCACTACAACAGTTTATAGTTACCAGGGAAATATTTCCGGAACTTTACAACTTTTGAATCCTAAGGGCAAGGTTGTAGATCAGGAATTTCTAAGCACAGACAGAATCATGCTTGTTACAGAAATTAAAAAAGACTCTACTTATTATTTATATTATGATGGAAATAACAGCACAGGAGATATGGTAATACTAACGGAAGAGGATTTAAACCTGTCAGCCTCTTATGGAGATACCCTCACGCCATCCTTGAAATATGAAAAAGATATTGATCTGATAGAATTTACAGGGAATAAAGATGATCTTGTTGTCATTAAACATAAATTACCCTCTAATTCTTCGCTTAAATTGGGAAATATAAGCCTGTTGAACGGTGCAGGCGCTTTGATCGCAAAAAGTGATCTGAATTATCAGGAGGATGAGATTTTATCATTACTCCCACAAGATGATCAGTATTTTATAAAAGTTGAAAAAGCATTTAAAGATACCGGAAGTTATCAGATTATATTATTAAAAGATACCATTTCTGAGATTGCTTATAATGCCGTGTCTGCGATAAAAGTTGAGCCTGATCAGGATTATTATTTCGAGGTAGCCATTCCTGAAAGTAATCAAATATCCACAATTTCACTTTTCAGCGATGCAGGCAATGCTACTTATGATTTCTACAATTCAGCCAGTGAAAAAATAACCAATACAAAATCAATTCAGGACAGATTTTACAGAGCTTATAGTGATTTTCTGCCGCAGGGAAGATATATTATAAAAGTGGACAATAATAATGCAGATACCATCTATTTAAACATTTGGGAGAATACACCCTTGGTGAAAGACGATAAAAATCTGGCATCACTTATTGATACCATTCATGAAAAGAATGAAATAAAAGTGTACTCCTTTACCGGTTCTCCCGGAGATGGAATTCATGCCATTCTGAACACCGTATCAGATGCATTCACCAATCAGGAGGCTGAGGTTCATTTATTTCGACAGTCGGCTCCGGGAATAGAAATCACCTTTAATAATAACAGAAAACGGAACTTAAGCTATACGAATGACACATCGCGTTTATATGAAATTGCCGGGGAGTTAAACGGAAGTATTAACGATGCATGGACCATAATTCTTCATGCAGAAGATACAGGCATTTTCCAACTTGACTTTCATCATGTGCTTTCACGGACAGATATTAAAGTAGATGATGATTTTGCCGAATACCCGGACGCTGTTACTTCATCATTAGTAGCGGCGGGGTATGCTGTGCAGGAAAACGGATCTATTGATGTAGCCAACGGTGAGTATCTTTCCTATCTGGAAACGACGATAAAGAGCGGCCTTGTAACACTTGAGGGGCAGGACGAAAACCAGGTGATGATACAAAACATTCTCACAAATGGTATACTTTCATTTAACAGCCCGGGCGGATACATATCTGACATTTCCCTCAGCGCTCACCCAGATGCAGGAAGAGCTTTAAGTCTGGGAGGAGGTAATATTACCGTGGAAAATGTTACCATAAAACCCGGCAAAAATCAAACGAAAGTTGGAGCAAGAATCCAGGGTTCCAGAGATGGAATCATTATTAGAAATGTTTCTATCATCAATGGTTCAGCAGAAGGTATAGATTTATCTGGAGAAAATATTCTTATAGAAAATTGCTCACTCATTACCGACCGTTTAGCCATAGATGTTATAGGTAACAACATCACTGTAAAAAACAATGATATTACGGTACATGAATACCCGCAGGCCATTAGACTCAATGCATTGTTTGGCGACGGACAACACCAGGTAGACAGCAATCAAATTGAAATGACCAGCACCACTGTATCTTCTTCAAATGGAATTATTTATATAAATGAAAATGGAGATGAAAATGATGCGAATGAGTCATTTGTGCGGTATAATACCATCCTCACCCAGGGAGGGGCTTTTGGAATTTATGCCCGTGTGGGTAATCCACCTTCTACAGTTACCATTGAACATAATAAATACACCTGTACCAACCCTGCAGGAGGCAATGGGTTGCACCTAGTAGCAGGCCGTACCCTGGGAGGAAACTCCAATATCATCGTCAGGAATAATATTTTCGAAGGTTTATCTGCTTATCGTTCGGTTAGAATATATTTGGCCGACCTGCTTTCTGAAGGAAGAAAGTTTTCCGTGGTTAATAACAGTTTCCGTGTGGCACCGGGTACAAGTTTAAATACCGACCACTATATGGTAGATCTGGCAAATAATTCCACCACTTATACAGATACTTCGGCATTATACCTTGTAAACAACATTTTTGAAGGCAACGGGCAGGGTTATCTGCTGAATTTCAGAAGCGATTACAGCATTTACAGCGATTATAATATATTCCATAACTTTGGTAAGGATAAAAATGATTTGGGTACCCAAATTGGTGGAAGTAACAACCTCAACCAGGATCCTCTGTTTATTGATGAAGATTTACATCTGGACCCTGCCAGCCCGGCAATAGATAACGGTGCTTCCCCGGCAGAATTCCAGGAGGTACCAGCTGTTGATTTCAATGGCACCGCTCGTCCGCAAGGCAGCGGGTATGATATAGGAGCCTGGGAAGAACAATAAAAGATAACATTTCAATTTCAGACTAAAACTAAAAAAGCGGTGATATTTAAAAATCACCGCTTTTTTGCTTATTTCCTCACATTTTTTCTGCTCATATAACACCCTCCATGGATTTTTCCAACTGGCGTGCCTGTGAAAGAAAAGTGTCTACATCCATTTCTTTGTAAAAAAGCAATCCGTGGGTTGCCCTGATGCGGGGACTTTCGTTTTGATAAAAATAATCCTTACCAAGGATCAGCTGAACCTCTTCTAATTGATCCACCCATATTTTTTGTGCCAGTTCACTAAATTTACCATCGTGCATGTAGCTTGGGAAAGAGGCATCAACCTGGCTAAGGTAACAATTGGTAAAAGAATTATCCATAACAGCCATGGCATTTAGTGATACCGGTACCACAACATTTGCTTCAGCAATATCAAAGCGGAACCACACATTTCGGTATCCCCAAATGCGAAGTCCAGATAAATCTTCTTCTTTGCTCCACATTCGCACTGCTTCTGCTATGGCTTGCAACACCTTGTAGTGGGTATCGGGACCGCTGCCTTCCGGATCAAAAGCAAGACTGATTACCGTGGGTTTCAAATTACGAAGCTGTTCTAATATTGGCAATACATCTCGTTCCCTGTCGGGTTGTTCGGTAAAGATATCGCCGGTGTAGAATCCGAGCCGGAGATGATGTACGTTTTCCACTTTATATCCAAAATGCGCCCATACCATTTCCTCCTCAAACTCACGGATCATTCCTTTCAATTTTTGGATTTCTGGTGGGTTTTTTTGTCCATCATAGCTGTTGCGCAGAACTGACAGGATATCGTCAATTTTGTTGCGTAATTCTTCTTTTCTTTTAATACCATAAATAAACACAATGGCCCTAACAGTCCGGTGGCATAATCCTCGTCTGCGCTGATCCGGTTCGCCCGAGGCCACCTTGCTCAGATAATGATAAACATCCTTATCCCATTTGTGCTTAAATCCTTCCTCAAAGAAATCAGCATAATTTATCATTTCAATTTTTTCTGCATCAAGAAGCTTTTTGGTATCCATTAAGAGGTCCATAATAAACTTATTGGTTACCGCCGTAAAACCGGAAGTAAGCACAGAAAAATGGGCACGATTGGTTTCGTTCCTTGATAACCGGTGTACGTGTGGTAAAATACCCAGCATAACATCATCATGATGCGGGCCTGTATGATAATACATCTGATTTTTTTCAGCCTCAGTTCCTTTCATCAATTTATTTTTGATACTCTCCCTTACCTCTTTTACCACATCCAGGCTAAGATTTGGAATTTGACTGCAAAAGGGGTCTTCTTTTAAATCATCCAGTGTAAGCCGCTGGGCGTATTTGTCAATGCGTTTACATAAATTCATAATGGCATGTTCTTTTTTCTCCAGCGTCCATTCTCCGTCTTTGTAATATTTCATTACAGAATCTGAGAGGTTTACCGCAGCACCCTGAGTAAGGTAATAACGGGCATTTTTCAGTCGTTGCAGGGCAGTACCAGGATACACATTGGAAGGTTTGTGTTCCAGTGCATCTTTAATGACGTCTGCTTTCGCCTCACCGGCAGCAAAGACAATAGCTACTGCTTCCGGATTATATGTTATGGTCTCCAGGCCTATGGTAATCACCAACCGGTTTTTGGAGATTTCAATACCACCCAGATCTCCGGCGGCTTGTGCCTGTGTTTCAAAATTGGTAGGCGTTAATCGTGTAGAAGAAAAAAGATCAGAACCCCTGGTGTTAAAGGCCACATGACCATCTGGACCTATTCCGCCAAGGAAAAAGCCAATACCTCCTTTTTCACGTACTTTTTTCTCATAACCTGAACACCAATCGTCTATCATAAAAACGGACTGCTGCTGAATGTGCTCCTTCGTTGTTTTGGCATCACGGTAGCGTAAGGACAGATCCACCTGATTATCCGGGAATACTTCGCTGAAGTGCATATTGTTATACAAGGGAATTTCATCGCTGTTAATGAGCAATGCGTTTTTAGGATCCAGCCCAAATCCTTCAATATAAAATTTATTTACATAGTAATTAAAACTGTTATGCTGAGCAGAGCTAATGGGATAAAACTCATCAATCTGAACAAAAGACAAGTCTTTAAGCACGGGTTTTTTTGAGATATTTAACCCATACTGTGTCCGGTACTCCATTACTTTTTTGGAGTTCCAGTTTTCCACCAGAAATTTTGTCCATTTTATAAAGTATTCTGGCGTTTTACCAGTAGGCAGACTAATAACCCCGTTGGGATTATCGTGCACCCATTCTAAAAAGCGCAAAGCTGTAAAAAAACCAAGCTTAGGAAAATTGTCTACAACGATGTAGGGCATCTCAGTTCTTTCGGGAACCTGACCGGAACGTTCTAAAAAACTCTGTTCAACATTTGAATCAAATTTCATGGGTTATCTATTTTAAATGTTTAGTTTATTGTGGTGAAGTTTCAGAATCTTCGATTTCGGTTTTCTTTCCAAAATCTTTATCAATATTTAAGAAAGGAATGATGGCAAAACTTGGAATGGTGCATAAAACTACCCAGATAAAGAAGTTTTGATACCCGACAATTTCCTGGAGCCATCCGCTGACCATGCCGGGAATCATCATGCCCAATGCCATAAATCCGGTTGTGATGGCAAAATGTGCTGTTTTAAATTTACCCTCCGAAACATAAATCATGTACAACATGTAGGCGGTAAATCCAAAACCGTAACCAAACTGCTCGACTGCCACGGAAGCACCTACCACTACCAGGGAAGAAGGTAATGTATAAGCCAGGAATACATAGACCAGGTTTGGGAGATTCATGGCTACCGCCATCCACCATATCCAGTATCGTAAACCTTTACGGGATGCAGCTATACCGCCAACAATGCCACCCAGCGACAAGGCAATCATTCCAATGGTACCATATATCAAGCCCAAATCACCAGTGGTGAGTCCAAGTCCATTGTTTTCCTGTGCATCAAGTAAAAAAGGAGAAGCGAGCTTAACCAATTGTGATTCCCCAAGCCGATATACCAGCAGGAAAGTAAGAATTACGCCGATATTGGACTTTTTGAAAAAAGCGGCAAATGTATGGAAAAATTCTTTCAGGAAATTCTGATTCTCGTGCCGGTTCGGTACATCCTCAACAGGACGGGGTAAAACAATCCGGTGATACAGGGCAAAAATGACGAACATAAGGGCAACACTGGCAAAAACGATGGTCCATGCCATGGTAATATTTCCGGACAGGCCTTCAAAATATGCCTGTGCAGGTTCATCCAGCTTAGGATCGAGCTGAATGGCAGCAAGTGCAGGAATATTCCAGTTTTCCCGGGAAAATTCGTAACGGTAGCTTTTGGCCAGGGCAATGCTTTTATCTCCCCTTTGATGGGTAAAATTCAGGACCACAGTTTCATCCTCCGCCGGGGGTTGGCTCAGGTAGAACCATACATAACCAATATTTCCGGCCATTTTTGTTTCAGCTTCATCGGGATCGGGATTAAATACCCGCTTTAAATAATCGCTTATAGGAACCGCCACTTTATTATGCCACCAACTGGCTTCCGCCTCAGCCTCCTCCGCTGTTTGTTCAGCATTATAAAATCCATATCTTACATTCCATTCTTCTATCCGCAAAAGCATTTCATGAGCCTTTTCACTTTCCAGGGGCTGATAGCCTAAATTTAAAGATTCCGGGGTAACAAAATACATTTCTGCTTCATCTTTTTCCACCATTATCTCCTGCGGATTGAAGCTCATAACACTGTCTGTACGGGTTGCCTTTACAGATATCTCAACAGGGGGCAGCCCAGTTTTTGCCTCGAAATATCCGGCCAAAATTACCAGGAGCCCCTGCCCGGTAAGCATGGCTATGCGATAGAATGTGCTCCTGATACCTACGAAAAATGCCTGATCGTGGCGGGAAAGACCCAGCATGTAGAATCCATCTGCAGCAATGTCGTGGGTGGCTGAGCTAAAAGCCAACAACCAGAAAAACGCAAGTGTGTACTGGAAAAAGGAAGGCACTGGAATGGTAAAGGCGACACCAGCTAAACCAGCGCCCACGAGCAATTGCATGATGACAATCCAGTATCTTTTGGTTTTTAGGATATCCACTACAGGGCTCCAGAGGGGTTTAATCACCCAGGGCAGATAGAGCCAGCTTGTATACAGGGCAATATCTGTATTTGACACACCCATACGCTTGTAAAAGATAACGGACAGAGTCATTACAATTATGTATGGGATGCCCTCGGCAAAATAAAGGGAAGGGACCCACAGCCAGGTGTTCTTTCTTTGTGTTTTGCTTTGTTCCTTCATTTTTTTGATAGTTTACTTTTTCCTATGCATTTGTTATTTATAGCTTACTGTCATGTCAATTATAAAATGTCGCCTCTCCTCATCTACCCATAGCCCGTAAAGGGGAATGTCATCCCTCGTGGGCCGATCCCTTAATGGAATTAAAGGGTGCGTGAAGGATACGCTTACTTATTGCTGACATGACATTAGTACCATTTGGTTAATTCAGCCCCCGGGTAATAATGATTTAAAATTTTCTTATGTGAATACCCTTCAGCACCTAGTACAGCAGCACCAATCTGGCAAAGACCAACACCATGGCCCCAACCGGCACCATTCAGTACGAATTTCTGAGGAATTTCATCGTATAATTCGCTTATGGAAATGGTAAAAGCAGAACTGTAAAGGTGCGATTCACTAAGCCATTTCCTTATCTCCAGCTCCTTACCAATAATTAATGTTTTTTTGGTACCCTCAATTTGCATCTCTACGATACGTCCGGAAGGCCCCCTTTTAAGGGCAGTGAGATTTTTAATTTGTCCGAAATCAATTCCCGATTTTTTACGGATCAAACCAGCCAGGGTAGGCTGATCGTAATTCACAGACCATCGAAAAAAATCCTGTGTTTCCAGATCGTAATCATTCAATACCTGGGAAAGGATTTTGGTATCCGTAGTATTGCAGCAGGCATGAGGCCTGTTGTGAATAAATTCACGTGCTGCGTATTCATCTGCTACATTGGCATCAGCTTTATTATCGGCATTGATGCTGTCAGGTACATTTGTTAAGTAAGGATGCTCCACAGGCTCCCAGCAGTTTTCAAACTTCTCCATAATACCCCCGCAACACTTGGAATAACGGGCATCGCAGATTTTGTCGTCGTAGGCAAGAATCATTCCGGCAGTTTCCTGAACAGCTTTAATTACATTAGGATTATGCGTACGGGTAATACCCTGGTAACGCTGACAATGATCATCAGCGCATACATGAAAATCCTGATGGTCTTCACGTGCATACCACATCACACGTTTTTTATCATTAATGTTTCCAGGGGCTTTTTCCATGGCCTGACCAAAGCGGTTCTCAGCATCTATTTGCGCCAGCAACCAGCTGCGCGATATAATGGCATGCGCCTTAAGCAAGTTTAATGAGCTGTCGCCACGCATTTCTGATGAAATTACACTGTACAGATAATTCTCAACCGGCAAAATGTTCACAGCCTGAATTTCATTGCCCGCCTTCATAAGTTTTAACGCACCCCGAAATTGCTGATTTTCTTTTTGCTCCCAGTGAAAATCTATACCAATCACTACATTCTCCAGTTCAAAAGAATCAGCGGTAAGGTTGCAGGGCAAAAAAGTAATTTCACTATCAAAAGAAAATGACTTTCCACCATTCTTCACAACCAGTTCTTTGTCCTGCAATTGCACAGTGCATTGCCCATACAAGTTGTTGGTTTTATCAGTTGAGAGCTTGTATTTTCCTGACAGGTGAAATTTTATTTCCCTTGCACGGAGTATGCCAACTTCAACATTTGGGATTTCTTTCATGCTTTTTCTTTAATTAGTTACAAAATTCCTGATTCTGGCGGCCCACTCCTTATATCCTTTGTCACTAAGGTGAAGCCCGTCGGTGGTAAAGGAGGCTTTTAAATGGCCTTTTTCATCTGCAAAACCAGGTGAAATATTGATAAAAGATGCCTGATAATCTTCTGCTATTCTTTCTATTTGACTATTTAAATCATTCATCTGAAGGGGTGACATGTTTATGTGCTTCCAGACTTTAAAGCCAACAGGTAAAAGCCCGAGTAAGTATATCTCAGTATTCGGGAAATGATTTGTTAAATGGCCAAGGATAATACCGGTGTTTTCAATTACTTCTTTTGCCGGCACCTGGTTACCAAGGTCATTTATTCCTATCATCAGGAATATTTTTTTGGGTTGATGCCTGTAAAGAGACGGGAGACGTTCCAATATATCTGCAGTGGTATCACCACCAACGCCATAGTTATGGATGGTTTGATCTGGAAAAAATGCTTCCCAGTCGCCACCGGCAGTAAGGCTGTCTCCTAAAAAAATAATTTCATTCATTGGTAAGAATTTTTTGGTATCTCCAAAACGTACGTGTTACCTGTGCGTGGGCATAGTGGGCATAAAAACACACAGGGGCAACCCATGGGATGGTTGATTCTGCCAACCCGGCATCTTTCATATCCTTCAGGCAACGGTAAAGCAAGATACGGCCAATGCCTTTGCCACGCATATCAGGGTGCGTTCCCATAGGCCCAAACCAGCCGGTTCCAATGTTATTGCCGTTATAGGCTGCAAATGCTTTAACTTTCCCATTTTGCCTGGCTATGAACACACATCCGGGTGCGGTTTTCATGGCCATGGTAACTTCATATTGCCATAGTTCCCATTCAGATTTTAAAAAGTTGAGTATTTCCTCACGGTCTTCCTTTTTGGCCCTTCGGATATCTATATTGTCATTCCTGAGTTGATTCTCCTCATCAGCCGTATCCCATTCGGAAATTTTTAAATCTACCGTCATGTTGCATGATTCAGCAAAACGGGTAAAGCCTAATTTCTCAGCAAAGCATACAGCCGCAGTATAACGAGGATCAATCCCGGGCATAAAATAATTCATGGGAACATCCATGATGCGCAAAAAATTACAACCTGCATTCCTGAGAAAGGTTTCCAAATGCTGGTAAAGCCTGAAAGCTATTCCTTTTCGGCGGTATTGACTATCTACCGCCATCAATTTAATATAACCGAATTGATCTCCCCTGATTTTTCTCAGAACACCCATCATAAACGCCACGGGTTTATGATTTACATCGGCTACATAAATACCAGCTGTTTCAGGGAAAGGGTCGTTGTATATTTTTTCATGTAATACTTCCCTGCTGATCTGATCATAAAGCAAATTATCCTGTAGCAACGCCAAAATTGCTTCAAAATCTTCGGGTTTATATGTGCGGATATTGATCATATAATTCCTGTCAGAAACCTTTTCATAAATGCTATGCCATCTTTAAATGCATCTTCATCCAGCGATACTTGTTTAAAAATATCAGTAATATCAGTTTTTTGCAGATTTAGAAAATCTTTTTCAAGCGGGGTAATGAGAGTACCGCCCATATCTACCGAAGCCGGACTTAAAAGAATATTATCTTTCCCTTCAGCAAAATATTGCCAGGGCCGGTGCTTGTCGCGGACAAAAAACATCACTTGCCATGCTTCGTTGTACCAGGCAAGAATATTTAACATCGGTTCATCTTCATCAGGTTTCAGAGATTTGCTGAATTGATAAATGCCTTTAAAAATTTTTTCCATTGCATTTTTATCAGCTGATTCTGCCAGATAAAATTTTCGTAGGCCATCATCTATGGCTGTCAGGGTTAATTTCTTATCTTTAAATATGTTTTCGCCTTTATGGGATTTAAGCGTAATAATTTCCTCTTCAACTGGCACGAGACCACGATTCCCAGCCTGAAAATGCATATGGTCAGGCGCTGAGGCACCGCAATTAGGCGCATTGTAAAAAAACATGTATTCCGGCAATGACCGGCTGATGTCGAGCATTTGGTGAAAATCTTTGCCTATGGCCTGGGGTGTATGATTTTTGCTGGCTATGGTAAAATGTTCCCTGAAGATGGGAAAAGGATTGCAAAGTATCTCGTATTCATCGTTATATCGCAGACCCCTTTGCTCCTCCGGGCGATTTTGGGAACACAGAAAGCACTGCCTGTTCTCAATGGATTGTTTGTCAACTTTTGCAGCTGAAGAGACAATCCGGCTGGGATTAAACTGTACATTGAACGAAAAGCCGTCAAACTGAAAATGCCGCACCTTTGTGGTTTCAAGACCTTTGAAGTTCTTCGATAGCAAAGGCCACTCTTTAACCTGTTGCTGAAATAATTCCTTAATTTCTTGCTGAATGCTCATACCTTGGTGCTTTCTCTCTTTATTTTCTATTTTGTTTTATTCTGGCTTCCAGTTCGAAGGTCCTCAACCTGTCTTTGTAGAAATTATGCTTATTCATCACCTCAATGGGTAGTGATGCATCTGAATTATCTTCCCACCGGCGGCATAAATAAACCGGAGTGTAAATACGTCCAATATTATAGTTGCGGCTGATGGCAAGACCTAACCCGTAATCTTCACCATAACTGACATTCGGAATCCTGATTTTTCTCAAAACCGGGGTATAAAAAGCCCTGGGAGCCCCTAAGCCATTGATTCGTAAAGCATTATTTGGGCCGTTCTCCGGTGTCCATTCTTTATGATCGATAATACCGGGAGGGATCTCCTCCAAATTAAAATTGGTCATTTTATAGGAACCAATAACCATGGCACACTTCTCTTTATGAAAGGCATCTACTATGTTTTGCAGGGTATCTTCATTGCTGTACAAATCATCGCTGTCAAGCTGAACAGAAAACCTGCCGCAAGCGGCATGGTGAGCAGCCAGATTCCAACAACCGCCAATGCCAAGATCTTTCCTTGCGGGTATCACATGTAAAATATCAGGATGCTTTGCGGTAAAAGTTTTAATAATTTCTGTAGTCCCGTCTGTGGAGTGGTTGTCTACGATAATTAAATTAAAAGGAAACGAGGCTTTTTGCTTCATTACTGATTCAATGGCATCCTTTATGGTTTTTTCACGATTCCTAACGGGAATAATTACAGTAGCTTCCACGGGAAAATCCTCTTCAAAATCAACAGCGCGGTTCTGCGGTGGCAAATACGCCCCGGTTTCTTTCAAATGAGCCGTAACCGCCTGTTCCATTTCAATTTGAACTTCACGATTTTTAGGATCAACGTAATCAAAAATCTTTTTACCACTGGCCCGCAGGTCGGCTTCTGAAGCAGTATACAAAAATTCAGGTACATGTACGAATTTTCCGGAGGTACTAAGTTTTAAACGTAGTTGATAAAGACCAGCGTGGGAAAATGTTTCCTCCATTCCTGCTACGGCAGTTTTTAAAGCCGATGTACGGATAAATAGCAATGGACCAAAATCAAAATCATCCCTTAGGCTCCCTGGCTGGTAATCAATAACGGGATGAGGGATCAGCTTTTCCTCCACCTGATCGTAATAATCAGCATACACCAGATCAGCGCCGGTATTTTCTGCAATATCAATAAATCTTTCAATAGCAAATTGGCCGGGTTTAATATCGGCAGTTTTGGTGAAAATGAAAGCATAATCACCAGAAGATTTTTCGCCAATGGACTTTATGGTTCGTGTGTGCGTTAAGGCATCGGTAACATTAAGGAATTCTGCTTTTTCCGGAAGATCCTCACGTTGTGTGTCAGAAAGCAAAAATATTTTTGACACCTGAGGATTTACAGAAAGTTCATGAATTAAATTTTTCCAAACTTTTGGGTTCTGATAAGGTATAAAACAATTTATGTGTGTCATAAAAAACTGGAGTTTTGATATATTTTAAAAAATTTTGAATCTCATTATGAAATTACAATATGATCTGTAGTAAAAAACAACTTAAATAATATGTCGTACCAATTTAAGGGTGATTATACATTTATGAAAAAATATTCTATACGATTGTTTTTCATATCTTTAACATTATTTTATTAGAAATAATCATTTATTTTGAATACCAAAATTACGGCATAATTTGAAAAAAACAAAATATGTCGTACATATTATGTATTATAAAATATTTTTGTAATTTTGTAATAGAATTCTCAAACGTTCATAAACATTACTCCTCGTGGAGTATCAATCAAAAATATAAAATAATTATCCAAAAATGATCCTAATTGCTGATAGTGGTTCTACAAAAACTGACTGGATTATACTGGACAAGAAAAAGCAGTATCGCATTGAAACCAGGGGCATCAATCCATATTTTAATACACGGGAAATGATGGCGGAAGTAATTTCTTCCTCAGATCTTGCATCCTATTTTGATTCCTTAAGGGAAATTCATTTCTATGGTGCAGGCCTGGTAACAGAAGAGGTAAAAACACAAATGCAGCAGCTCTTTAAAGAAATCTTCTCCGGTGCACAGGAAGTGCATGTATATGATGATCTACTGGCAACAGCACGTGCGTTATTCCAAAATGATGCCGGCATAGCCTGTATATTAGGCACGGGCTCAAATTCCTGCTTTTATAATGGCCAGGAGGTTGGGGATAAAGTTCCTGCCCTTGGATACCTTTTGGGAGATGAAGGCAGCGGGGCATATATGGGCAAAACATTTCTGAATGCTATATTTAAACGCTCGCTCCCGCCGGCGCTGACCAAAGAGATTACACAAAAGCATGGAATATCGGCGGCTGAAGTACTCGAAAATGTGTATAAAAAACCTTTGCCTAACCGGTATCTGGCTTCCTATACTAAAATCATTAATGAATATATCGCGCACCCTGAAATCGAAGAAATAGTAGCAAACGCCTTCAATGATTTCATTGAAAAGAACATCAGTCGATATCAGGACGCAAAAAAATACCCCATTGGATTTACCGGCTCAGTTGCCTTTCATTTCAAAGAAATTCTGGAAACACAGATGAAAAAGCGGAATTTATCTTTACATAAAATAATAAAAGCCCCTGTGGACCAACTGGCGCTTTTTCATTCATACTCTGGATAAAAATATTAAAAATACACGTAAAAAAAATATTAAAGCATTGGAAAAAGAAATGATAAACATCACAGAATCAAGTTCTAATTATGACAATCTTGAAAAGATGTCAGTTAAAGAACTCCTTACCAATATAAACAAGGAAGACAGCACCGTACATGCTGTTGTTGGTGGTATTCTCCCCAATATTGAAAGGGTTGTAGAATCGATTATCCCCCAGATTAAAAAAGGAGGCCGTTTGTTCTATGTGGGTGCTGGCACAAGTGGCAGGCTAGGAATTTTAGATGCTTCAGAAATCCCCCCAACGTATGGGGTGCCTTATGACATTGTAATTGGCATTATCGCTGGTGGGGATGAAGCTATCCGCAAAGCCATAGAGTCTGCAGAAGATGACGAAAATGGGGCATGGCGGGACCTTGCCAAATTCAAACCAAACAAAAATGATACTGTAATAGGCATTGCCGCCTCCGGAAGAACTCCCTACGTAATTGGCGCTGTACGCGATGGCCGCAAGGAAGGATTATTTACTTCCTGCATTACCTGCAACCCGGATACCCGGCTGGCGAAAGAAGTAGACATTCCTTTGGAAGCCATTGTGGGGCCGGAGTTTGTGACCGGTAGTACACGTATGAAGGCAGGTACAGCACAAAAACTCATTCTGAACATGATCACCACATCCATAATGATTAAGCTTGGCCGTGTAAAAGGGAATAAAATGATTGACATGCAGCTTACCAATAAGAAACTGGTGGAAAGGGGAAGCCATATGATTCAGGAAGAGCTTAAGCTGAGTTTTGAAGAATCAAGAAGATTGCTGCTGCTTCATGGCTCAGTACGTGCTGCTATTGAAAATTACCAGCTGGCAGAAAAGGCATAGGAATACCCTTGTGCTGGACACACTGGAAAATTGAAGATGATGATTCAGAATTTTTTTATTGTATTGTTTATCTTTTCAGGTTGGGCACAGGTTGCTGCCCAACCTCTTCTACACTGGCAGATGATTTCTACTAAAGATATTCAACTACCTGAACAAGTTACAGTATATAAAGCAACGGGAAATCTTGACGGTGATTCCATCACAGCATATTATACCCTCACCGATATTTCTGATGGTGAATTTGTTTTCTTCCCCTTGTATTCATCAAAAAATCAAAAACCTCAGGAATATTATCAAACCAATCCTGATGATATTATTGTAATGACAAACGGAGGATATTTTGGTGCCGATGTCTCCTACAGCCTGGTGATGAATGCCAATCAAACACTCGTGCCCAATATTCGTGCTGTGGTGCGCCCGCACAACAATAAAAATTACACCTACTACCCTACACGCGGGGCCTTTGGCGTAACACGGCAACTTCAGCCGCAGGCTTCCTGGGTTTACACACCACCCGTGTCAGATACAACATATTCTTATCCTGCCCCTGCTCCAAATACACTAAGTGAGCTGCCGCTTCCTCAACCCGATGCCGCTTTTCCTGATGGCGGCACTCCCTGGCAGGTTAGCGAAGCCATTGGAGGAGGACCCCTGTTAATTGCTGACAGCAGCATAATCACTGATTTTACGCCGGAATTGTTTTACAATGACATCATTGCCACAAAGGCACCACGAACAGCAGTAGGCAGAACAACGGACGGAAAAATCATTAACCTTGTGGTTGATGGCAGGCAGGCACACTCCAAAGGGGTAACACTGAAAACACTCGCAAAAATTCTTTTGGACCTTGGCTGCACAGAAGCCATCAATCTGGATGGTGGTGGCTCTTCATTTTTAATGATTGGTGATTCCGTCATCAATAAACCATCGGATGGCACTAC
>Ga0207419_1000138_pt1 | contig 57941 bp, 49 predicted proteins | sample ElkSloMetagenome_4_FD_184723 | JGI IMG/M metagenome (GOLD analysis project Ga0207419, IMG submission 184723) | Hot spring microbial communities from Elkhorn Slough, Monterey Bay, USA - MD2A (version 2) | ecosystem: Environmental > Aquatic > Marine > Intertidal zone > Estuary: Microbial mat ...
GTAAAAATTAAGGTCATAAGTTCCCTTTAGCTTCAGCTTACCGATTCCGTTTTTATCGGTAAAGGTAATTGCTTTTCTGTTTTCCGAAAGCTTCCAGCCAGAAGACTTATACTCAACAGAACGAGCGTTTTTTTCTAAGTATTTTCTCTCTTGGTGCGCGTTACGCAGAGCTCCATGAGACGGAGCAGGGTCGCACCGCTTCTTGCAGTTATCGTAAAATCGACTAATCGCGCTCCACGCACATTCCGCCGCCGACTGTCTGGCTTGAGAGTTGAGCTTGTCTGCAAACGGATATTGTTTAGCCAGCACCCGGCAATATTTGTTGAGGTCGTACTTGCCCACTTTCTCGTTGTCCATCCAATACCTTAAACAGGAATTTCGGACAAATTTGTAGGTGCGTATCGCCTCATCTATTGCTTGATACTGGCTATCTCTGCCTTTTGCTTTGAACTCAAAAACGATCAAACTCAGACCTTGAACTATTATGCCAACTATCCAAGCATAGAATTATAGAGAGAGTATCCGCATTGAAAGATCCTCTCTACCTTGGGGAGTCCATGTATCCCCGCCATGAATGACGGGGTTTTATCGCTCCCCAAGCCCCACGTCTGATAACACGCTCGGCGGGGGCAAGTTGCTTATCTTGAAAGGGGCTTGCCTCTGCGATCGCCGTTGTGCTAATATGAAAGCCGTCAAGTAAGATCAGAAAATCTGGAAATCAGAATAAAGAAAGCTTCGATGGTCGAGGGCGATCGCTTGAGATGAGGATAGAGTTTCGATCAAAAGCAATTTGTCAATATGGAGAAGCGGTATAGTCTCTACGAAACACACCTTTTGGGGAGATGACTCTCCTTAGACCCCCTCAAACCCCACAAAATCAAGGGGGGGGTGGGTGGACTTTGCCTGTTTAACACCCGCTCAACACCCGCTCAAGAAACCAGAAAAGTTTGTACGGATCGGGCTACCAATTCCGAGGTTATTGTTAGTAATTCGTTCGGAGTTGTTGTTTTCGCTCGTCGGCTCCGAAAATAGACCGTTATTGATAAAAAATCTCGCCGCTCCAACGGCGGCTACCAGACAATAATCTTTATCCCAACAATCCCATGTCAAACGCATCCGAAACCGAAGAAAATTTTTATATTGTCGCAATAGGAGCCTCTGCGGGGGGAATACAAGCCCTACAAATCTTTTTTGCCAATCTACCCAACCTACCCAACGCCGCCTTTATTGTCATCCTGCACCAACCCCCCGACACCGGACACCAGCTGGCCGAAATCCTGCAACGCCAAACCCCGCTACCCGTCAATGTGATCGAGGATGGAATCGCGATCGACAAAAATCACCTATATATCCAACCGCCCCACACCTATCTCAAGATCCGGGATCATCGCCTGTATTTAAGTAATTTTCCTACAGAGGGCCTCCCCCATCCGATTACCCACTTTTTTCAATCCCTGGCCCTGGAATATAACGAACGGGCGATCGCGATCATCCTATCGGGTTCGGGAAGTGACGGGGCGGAAGGCTTAAAAAACATCAGTCGGGCGGGAGGAATTGCTTTAGTTCAATGTCCCGACAGCGCCCAATTTCAAGGAATGCCCACCAGCGCCATACCCTCGGGTTTGGTCGATGAAATCCTCTCGCCCGTAGAATTGGCCGAGGTCGTTTATGATATTATCCACCTGGGCGGACACGAACGGATTTATCCTCAAGCCCCCACTATTGTCACAACGGAGCAGTTGGGGCAGATTTTAAGCATCCTCGCCAAAAAACAACAAACGGATTTCTCCCTGTACAAAACTACCACCCTCAACCGTCGCATCGGGCATCGCTTCGCCCTGTCCCGGGTGGGAAGTATTGAAAGTTATATTCGATTTTTGACTAAAAATAACGAAGAACAGCAAAAACTCTGTCAGGATATTCTGATCGGGGCGACCCGCTTTTTTCGAGATCCCCAGGCGTGGAAAATTATCGTCGACGATATTTTACCGGAACTGATTAATAAACTCACCGCAGAAGATCAGCTGAGGATTTGGGTGAGCTCCTGCGCGACGGGAGAAGAAGCCTACACGATGGCGATTTTGGTCGATGAAGCCATCCGCAACAGCGAAAAAGCAATTAATTATAAAATCTTTGCCACCGATCTCGACGATCAAGCCCTAGAAACGGCTTCCAACGGCATCTATCCCGAAGCGATAGCCAATGATATTTCGACCGAACGTTTGGAACGGTATTTTACTTATAATAATGGCTGTTTTCTGGTGAAGCGATCGCTGCGGGAAATGCTGATATTCGCCCCCCACGATTTAACTAATAATCCCGGTTTTTCTCGGATGAGTTTGGTGACCTGTCGCAATGTTTTGATTTATATGCAGCTGCCGTTACAGCAGCGAGTGTTGCAATTGCTGCATTTTTCTTTGAAGCCGCAGGGGGTTTTGTTTCTGGGCGATACGGAATCTCTGGGAGATTTGAGCGGGGAATTTATTACGATCAATCCTCAGTGGAAAATATTTAGCAAACGCCGAGATATCAGGCTCTCCCTCGCCCAGTCCGTCACCCGCCCGCCTGCTATTGTTAGAACTTCCATGAGTTCAATGTTACCGAATCAGTCCAACCAACCCCCGTTTGAACTGGTGCTGGCAGAGATTTTTCAACATAGTTTTGAGTCCCGGCCGATTACTTGCGTGTTGGTGAATGGAAACAATCGATTAATTAATGTTTTTTACAACAGCGCCGAACTTTTAGAAATTCGCTTGGGGTCGGCGGATTTGGATATTACTAAAATTGTCCATTCCGATTTAAAGTTGCCCCTGGCTACCTCCCTGCACCGAGCCAAACGAAACAAAGAACCCGTTATCTATAGCGGCATTAAAATCACCCGTAATGATCAGTCTGAAACCGTGAGGCTGAAGATCAGTTGTCAACCCAATTCTGAAAATTTGGAAGATTATTTGATTGTCATCTTAGAAATTGAGACTTTAGATCAATCTCAGCAATCTTCCTCAGCCACTCGCTACGAAATCGAGTCCGAAGCGGCTCAACGGATTGTAGAATTGGAACAGGAACTGCAACAAACCCGAGAAAATTTGCAGGCGGTGGTTGAAGAATTGGAAACTTTTAACGAAGAACAGCAGGCGACAAACGAAGAATTGCTCGCCTCCAATGAAGAACTGCAAAGTACCAATGAAGAATTGCAGTCCGCCAACGAAGAACTCTACACCGTTAACGCCGAATATCAGTTAAAAATTGAACAGCTAACTCAGCTAACAGACGATGTGGATAACTTGCTGAGAAGTACCAATCTGGGGGTTTTATTTCTGGATTTGGACCTCAAGATTCGCCGCTTTACTCCCGCCGCCACCGCAGCGATTAATATTAAACCCACCGATATTAACCGTTCGCTATTTGATTTTACCAATAATCTCGACTGTCCGAATTTGATGGAACTGTTGCGGCAGGTTCTCAGCAGCGAAGAACCCATAGAGCGGGAAGTTACCCTGATGACAACCGGGGAGCATTTATTGATGCGAATGAATTGCTATTTGCGGGAGGATGGCAGTTGCGATGGCGTGGTTATTACGTTTGTGAATATTAACGATCTCAAAAGGATTCAAGAACGGCTAGAACATACAAATAACCTTTTGGAAAATCTCTATGAGAGCAGTCCTGTGGGTTTATTTCTCGTCGATAGCGAATTCCGATTTATGCGGGTAAATGCGGTGTTGGCCGAGATTAATAATTTGCCCGTTGAAGAACATTTGGGTAAAACGGTGTCGGAAGTTGTTCCCGAATTAGCTGACCAGTTGATGCCGATTTATCGGCAAGTTCTGGAGACGGGAGAAGCGGTAAGAAACCTAGAAATTGAGGGAAAAAAACCCGACGAACCGGAGACGGAAGGCTGTTGGCTGGCAACTTATTATCCCGTAGAACGTGAGAACGGACAACGGGCGCTCGGCGGGATTATTGTGGATGTGACCACCCAAAAGCAAGCCCAGAAAGAATTGGAAGATAGCCGCAATTTGGTCGAACAAATTACCGAATCGAGTCCGGGAATTATTTTTATTTTCGATCTGGAATCGGAAACAATTTCTTATGTTAACCACTGCGTGCTTGAACTTTTGGGCTACCATCCCGACGAGGTGAAAAATCTAGGGATTGATTTCTTCAATAATATCGTTCACCCGGAAGATCTAGAAAGGGTGAAAGGGCATTATCAGGAGTTGGAAAATATTCCCGAAAATCTCGACGACCGCCAACTGATTGAATTAGAATATCGGATGCGACATAAAGATGGAAGTTGGTGCTGGTTTCTGTCTCGGGAGGTGGTTTTTCGACGCACCGAAACCGGGAAACCGAAGGATGTATTGGGAATTAATACCGATATTACCGCTCGCAAAGAAGCCCAGTTTGAACTCGAACAGCTTAATCAAAGTTTAGAGGAAAGAGTTCGCGATCGCACCAAAGAACTCGAAGAAGCTAAACAGAAAGCCGAAACCGCAAACAATGCTAAAAGCCAGTTTGTCAGCCGAGTCACTCACGAACTCCGAAGTCCGCTTAATATTATTCTTGGGTTTGCTCAACTGTTAGAACGATGTCAGAACCTAGACAGTCAACAAAAGCAACAAATCAACCTAATTTTTAATAATGGTCAGCAACTCTTACAACTGATTAATGAATTGCTGGATCTCGGAAAAGTCGAAGCCAACCGTATGGAGTTGATTGTCGAGTGGTTTGATTTATATCGTTTGATCGATGGGCTTGAGGAGATGTTTAAACTTGAGATGCAGAACAAAGGTTTAGAATTTTGGGTTGATCTTAACTCCCAGGTTCCTCAACAAATTCACACCGATCCCACAAAATTGCGTCAGATTTTGATTAATTTAATTAGTAATGCGATAAAATTTACAGATGCAGGTCAGATTTGCTTACGGGTGAATGTGGATTCAATATTATTGAGTGAGAATGAAGATCAATCTCTGAAGCTAAGATTTGAAATCGAAGATACGGGTCGAGGAATTCCTCGGCAAGAATTAGATCGTCTTTTTGAACCGTTTGTTCAGGGGAAATCTGGACGGAACTCTCAACAAGGAACGGGTTTGGGTTTAGCAATTAGTCGGTATTTTGTCCAAATGATGGGCGGTGAAATTGGGGTTGATAGTACCGTGGGATCGGGAACAAAAGTTCATTTCTCTATTGTCGGTAATTCTCCGGTGAAACAGTCTGCTTTACCCCCGCAGCAGCGTCAAGAAATTATCGGTTTGGCGGCTGATCAACCTCAATATAAAATTCTTGTGGTTGATGATATAGCTGATAGTCGTCAACTGTTGAGATTGATCTTGGAATCGTTAGGATTTGAGATGATCGAAGCGGCGAATGGGTTGGAGGCGATCGCTCAATTTGAACAGCATGAACCCCAATTAATTTTAATGGATATCCGAATGCCGATCCTTAATGGGTTACAAGCGATGCAACGGCTTAAAGCGACTCCTAAAGGTGAGGAGACAGTGATGATTGCGGTATTGGCTTCGGCTTTGGAGGAGAGTCAACAGGAAATGCTGAATCGTTGTTGTGATGAGATTATATTTAAACCCATTAAAGAAGATGTTTTACTGGAGAAAATTGGTGAGTGTCTGGGTGTGCGATATATTTATCGTTCCCTAGAGTCTACAGAATTAGAAACCAATAACAGCGAACAAAGGGATGATAACGCACTGTTAGAAGAACTCGATCAGATGTCGAATGAATGGCGATCGCAACTGTATGAAGCTGCAATTTCTTGTAATTTATACAGGATTTTACAATTATTAGAGGAGATTCCAGTTGAACTTGTTCAACTCAAACAAGTCCTGAGTAAATTGGCTTTAGATTATCGATTTGATGCGATCACTCAATTTATAAATTGTGACGATTCTGAGAGTTGAATGGGTTATCGCTAATCATTCTAATAACTCTGACCAACTCTGAATGCGATTGCGTCCTTGATGTTTGGCTTTATAGAGTGCATGATCAGCCGTCTGGATCAGAATTATAAAATCTTCGGACGTTGGAATTTGAATACTTATTCCGATACTGAGGGTAATATATGAACTGATCGGAGATTGAGCGTGAGGAAGTTGGAGATCATGGATGGCTTTTTGGATACTATTAGCAACTGTTTCCGCCCCAATTCGCTCCGTATTCGGCAAAATCACCGCAAATTCTTCACCGCCATAACGAGCAACAAAATCAGACGGACGTTTAACGGCTTGGCGAATTGTTTGAGCGACAGTATACAAACAGCGATCGCCTGCTTCATGTCCGTAATGATCATTATATAGTTTAAAATAGTCAATGTCAATCATGATTAAAGCGATAGAAAGTTCTTCTCGTTTGGCTCGTTTCCATTCTTGTTTAAGATAGACATCAAAAGCTCGTCGATTAGAAATTTGTGTTAAGTTGTCTGTGGTAGCTTGTTGATATAAAAAATCATTGGTTTGATGAAGGATGAGTTCACATTGCTTGCGGTCAGTGATATCACGAACAATGATTAGTATACCCTGTCCATGAGGAATGGCTTTAACTGAATACCAAGCTTTTATTTCTGAATTTTCATAGTATAAGTCTTGTTCAAAAGGGTGTCCGGTTTTGACTACTTCACTAAAATAATCAAATAAACTTGAATCAAAAATGTCTAGAGAATTTTTCAATATTTTGGGATTAATTAATCTTTTTTGATTGGGTTTCAGCAAGTTTTCCATGACTGAGTTGATAAAAGTACAATAAAAATAGGCGGGTTTATGGGGACGACTTGGGATGAATTTCAAGACAGCAATTCCATCGGGACAGGTATTTAGAATCTGAGTCAGAATTTGTTGAGATTCTAAAAGCTTTTTTTCGATCTTTTTTCGGTATTTCAGTTCTTGTTTGAGTTGGTTTTTTTGCCATTTTAAAATTAGTTGTTTTTCGACCCGAGCCACAACTTCTTCTAATAAAAAAGGTTTAGTAATATAATCTTCCCCGCCAACTTCAAAGCCTTTAAGTTTATCCGCAGCATTATTAGAAGCACTCAGAAAAATAATCGGAATGTCTTGGGTTTTGGGATTAGTTTTGAGCTGTTGACAACAACTGTATCCATCCACTCCCGGCATTTGAATATCAAGTAAGATCAGATCCGGTAGCATCTGTTCTATCGCTTTTAATGCGGTTTTTCCGCTATTAGCTTGTCTAACTTGATAACCTAAGTTATTTAAAATCATTGTTAAAAGTGTTAAATTATCTAAATAGTCATCAACAACTAATATATGGGTTTGTGATTTTATATTGAAATCGTTCATTGCTTTGAATTGATGAGGGTTTGTTTCAATGATTTGATTTTTTTATTAGACTTAATCGTAATATAATCTCAAAAAATAATATTTGGCGTCCCATCTCAAGGATAGTTTTATAATCCGAAAAACTCAATTTATTTGTTTCTTTTAAAATACTGATCCTCTAAAAAAATATCATAGCATTGATTTCCAGGCAACCTCTCTATACTTTTCTTAATATTATAACAGATGGAAAAATATCTTGATTATCAATAGATATAAAGCGATAGGAGAAGATCATTTTTCTCATGAACACAGGTCGTACAATTACATTTTTTTCCCAAAAAGTGATTCTATCTCAAGACATAATTTGATGATTTTGATCAATTATAATCTGTCTGAAGATAGTTTTCTCCAAAACCTTCTCTCACCATCTAATTAGTATTTTACTCGAAAAATATCAATCCTAAGTCTGATTTGGAGGTCAAACTGTTTCGCCAAAAACCTAGAGCAACACAATTAAAAAAGAGATAGAATGAATCGGGAGCAAATTTGAGCTAAATTCCGTCATGGTCTCTTGTCGGTTTCGGGAGAACAAAAATTAGAGAACTGTCAGAATTTGAAATTGATCTCCAAAAAACACAGCGATCGGTAGTTTTTCATCTAAAATTCTCAAGTAGGAATTACTGATCTATTATCCTAATCTATCACTTCCCCTAAGTTGATCATCGGATTACTCAACAAAATCATTATCATTTCCCCCAACAATCCTACAGGAGAACTCATGAAATCAGTTCAGGTTTTGATTAGTTTATTAGTATTAACCGGATTAAGCATCCCTGCAAGTGCAGAATTGCAAGCCGATATGAGACGTCTAATCGATACCAAACGTTGTCAACAGTGCGATCTCAGTGAAGCTGATCTCAGTGAAGCCGAACTTACCGGGGCAGATTTGTTAGGCGCGAATTTACAAAAAACGATTCTGAGAGGCGCGAAATTAAGAGGCGCTGATCTCAGTTCAGCAAATTTGATTGAAGCGGATTTGACTGGGGCAGATTTGCGAGATGCGAAGTTACACAGCACGACATTGAGAAAAGCAAATTTAAGCGCAGCTAATCTCACCTGGGCTGATTTGTATCGAGCTTTTTTAGAAGAAGCAATATTTAATAACGCTAATCTAGAAAATGCCAATCTCAATGATGCCAAATTAGAAGGAACAAATTTTTGTGGGGCAACAATGCCGGATGGTACAAAAGGGCCTTGCTAGTGCATTGTAGACAGTTCATCTACCACTCTAATTCGCCCTCGATAGACGGCTCGTAATAGTCTATCAATACAGCGTCTTTCTTCTTCGGTGAGTGAATCATCTAAAATCGCAGCCATCAGGCCATAGCGATCTGCAAGAGTGAGGCAACCTGTCGCATTAGCTTCTGCAAACAAATCGCCTAATGCAGATTGAAGGAGTTGAACAGGAGGTTGCATAGGACTAAAAAACCTACTCTCTATGTATGTATTCTAATTTATTTATTCAGTATAACCCGTGACGATACAGGGTTTATAGCCGTGATTTTGTAGGCTAAAATCAGTGATTTTTAGCAGTAGAAACCCGTGATCTGAAACAGGGGTAAGGTGTTATATGGGTCACACCCAACAGGGATTAAAACCTTTTCATCAATAGGTATGCTATGTGTTATAATCTAGGTTGGAAAAGTTGATCATTGATCAAATAATGAGACACTATTTTTTTGATTCGATCTCAATTTTTAATTCCCTCGACAGTCGTATTTTGATATTGAGTTTCAAGGCGAGAAACCTGTTGATTGTTGGGCTGAAGAAGAATTAATCGTTCAGGTGCAAGATGAACAAACCAAGGAAACGGACGACTTCTCAGCTTTGCCCATTTTTCCTTAAAAACTTCCGCTTGTAGATGATAATCATCAGGACTATTTGAAGGTCGATGTAGTTTGAGATAAAGCGTCATTCGGTGTTGAGTTTCACTGGTCATTGCCAACCAACACCGGAAAGTATTCGGGTGATTATTGGTTTCAGGAAAGGTAAATTGATGGGCGCGAAACCCCACATGAGAAAGAGTTTCTGGAATGGGTTCTGCCGTTTGTAGAATACATCCCCAGTCAATTGCATCAATTTTATCTGGACTGAGATGATGATTCAATGCGATCGCCGGAGAGAAATTCTTACAGCCCGTTAATTGTGCAACTCTTAAAACAGAAGGATGTTCAAAGATGTCTTGTTTGCGTCCTTGAGTGACAATTTCACCCTGATCAATCACTAATAAATTTTCACAAACGCGATAAGCTTCTTCTAAGTTATGCGTGACAAATAATGTTACTCCGTCGTGATCATTAATTGTAGAAATAATCAGTTTTTCGACTTGATCACGCAGATGAGTATCTAACGCCGAAAGTGGTTCATCGAGTAATAACGCTTCTGGTTGACTGGCTAACGCCCTCGCTAACGCCACCCGTTGCTGTTGACCTCCGGAGAGTTCACGAGGATAGCGATCGCCCATTCCGCCTAATTGAACCGAAACAAGCTGTCGTTCAACTTGTTGTTTAATCATCCGAGAAGATAACCCTTTGGGTAAAGCAAAGGCGATATTTTCAGTAATCGTTAGATGGGGAAATAGAGCATAATTTTGAAATAAATAGCCGATATTTCGCTGACAACTCGGTAAATTAATCCCTCGTTCAGAGTCATAAAGTACCCGTCCGTTCAGGATAATTTGACCGCGATCTGGTGTTTCTAAACCCGCAATACATCGCAAAACGAAGCTTTTTCCCGCACCCGAACCGCCCAATAATCCCAATGGCTGATTTTGGGTACTAAACGACACATCTAAAATAAAATTTTGCAGTTGCTTTTGAATATTAACAATCAATTCAGGTTGGGAAATTGTCTCGGAAATGGGAAAGAAATGATATTCTAAATCTAAAGAAGAATCCTGAGATCTTTCCCTTTTTATCTTTTTCCGAGAAGTCGCTTCTTCTGACCAATTTACAGCGGTAATAATCCCCAAAGAAATCACTAAAATCACAATGACCCAGGCAAAAGCCTCATCCATTCTGCCGCCTTCAGCCGCAAAAAAGATGGCAACGGGGATGGTTTGAGTGCGTCCGGGGATACTTCCTGCTAACATTAAAGTTGCCCCAAATTCACCCAAAGAACGGGCAAAAGCCAGCATTGTTCCTGAGAATAATCCGGGTTTAGCTAGAGGAAGCATAACCCGCCAAAAAATTGTCCATTCAGAAGCGCCTAAAGTTCTCGCACACGCTAATAAACTGGTATCAATTTGTTTGAATGCACCTAAAGCGGTTTTGTACATTAAGGGAAAAGCGACAACTGTTGCGGCAATAACTGTTGCATACCACGTGAAAATTACCGAGAAATTAACCGTTGATAGGAGTTTTCCTAAAGGGCCGTATCGACCAAATAAAACTAACAGAAGAAAACCGACAACGGTAGGCGGTAAAACCAGAGGAGCCGTTAAAATTCCATCAATTAATCCTTTGCCTTTGCCGTGATAGCCAAACATCAAACGGGCTGAAGTTATTCCTAAAAAGAAAGTGATAATTGTAGCAATAATCGCGGCTCTAAAGGAAATAAAAGCGGGAGAGAGATCGGAAAATACTTCTTCAAACATTAATCTATTGATAGAGTTTTTCAATTTGGGCTGTGTTAATTGACTTTGTTCTCAACACTATTTATGGTTCTACAATTCCAAATCCGTATTGTTCAAATACAGCTTTTGCCTGTTCACGGTCGAGAAATTGAATAAAATCTTTTGCAACTTCCGGGTTTTTGCTGCTTTGAATGACAGCAACAGGATAAATAATCGGAGAATGAGACTCTGCGGGTGCAGTTGCCACAATTTTAACTTTGTCAGAGATTTTGGCATCGGAACTGTACACAATTCCTGCATCAACATTTCCGCTTTCGACGTAAGTTAATACTTGACGCACATCTTTGGCATAAATTTCTTTGGGTTGTACCGTTTCCAGTAAATTGAGGGAAGTTAGCACTTCTTGAGCGTATTTTCCCGCTGGAACACTTTCGGGTTCACCGACTGCTATTTTTTCTACTAACTCGGTTGTTAAGTCTTCAAAGTTTTTGACTTGATTTTCTTCTTTGGGAACAATTAAAACCATTTCATTTTTGAGTAAATCTTGGCGAGTTCCCGAGAGTAACAGATTTTTTTCTTCTAGCGCGTTCATCTGTTTGGGAGCAGCGGAGATAAACACATCAACCGGGGCGCCTTGTTCGATTTGTTGTTGGAGAGAACCGGAAGAAGCCAAATTATAAGTGAGTTTTACTTCTGGGTTTTCTTGTTCATAAATGGGTTGAATGGCGTTCATCGCATCGGTGAGGCTTGCGGCGGCGGAAATGGTTAATTCGGTTTGTTCCGTCGAACTGACGGGAGTTGTATTGGTTTGTTGATTGGTTTGGCTACAGCCAACCGCTAGAACGAAAGAAAGGATAAAACCACAAGCCCGGTTCAGGATACGACGACGATTCATAAGTGGGTTCTTTCTGGAGAATCAGTTTGCTAGTTTTTTTGACATCTGTACAAAATACTTACCACATTACGTGAATTCTTTTTTTGTTTGTGTAGTTAACAGTACAGAAAATAAATATTTTGTTAGCTATAAATTTAATGACCAAATCTCGCCTCCCCATCAATCACCTGAGGAGAGCCATTAAAAAAGACACCAAGATGGCAAATTTTGCGACCTTCGTGTCGAGCTTCCACCCCTGAATCAATTCAAGGGGCTATCGGACTGTTTCTATGTGAAAACTCCCCCAAATGAACTTAGGGGAGTATCAAACCGGATGAGTTCGTTTCGTTTCAACTGAAAAAAACTAGGACTTTCCTAGATGTAAGGCTGATATTTCGATGGACTATTTTCGTCTATTGGTGTCAATTAAGTTTTACAAGCTCGGTAATGTAACGGATAACGACAACACCTTGCCCAATTTTTGACAATTGTTAACTCGATTACATTACAGTCAACTCTATAGAGCTATGCTAGGTACACTTACCCTTTAACTTGGTTGCCAGCTTGGAAACTTAATCGTTGTCCCATTTCTCTGAACCGATCAGATCGCCAATCCGGTCTCGTAGCAGGAAATTGCAAGCTTCTAACTCGCATTCTACACCTGCCCATTCCCGAGCCGGGACATATTGGCAAAGCGTGTAAATAGGCTGTTGACGACTGACAACGCCTTTACTAACGAGTTCACGAGCCTCGTCTTTGATCAAATTGAGTGAGTATTGAACAGTGGTGTAAGTCATAAGATTTTCCCTCTTGGGGTTGCCTTGGGTGGTTTATGGCATCAGTATCTAATCATAATGGAAAAATCGAATTTAGGGAAGTGATTTTTTCAGTATAAGTGAATACAATTCTGCCCTAATCTTTCCATAAACAGATTAAAATGTCCTGACATCAGCCTCAAAAGCTGACTAGGACGAGATTATAGGAATCAAGTCCCGCGCTGATTGCTCAAATTCAACCGATGTTGATTCATAAAAAAAACAAATCTCCTGGCAAGCTGAGATATGCTATGCCAATCGTCGATGGATAATAAAACTGTAATTTCTTGATGAGATCAACCTTTGATCCGCAGGTGATCGCTTATCCATTATTACATGAGTTGCGACTCTACGACTGTACAGAGCTTTACATTCCGAATAAAGTTTTTAAGGCAATCACCTGAGCCGAGGGCATTTGACCAAACGAGAAAATGTAGGGCAAATGCGATGGAATTTCAGATCTAAATCGTTCTAAAGCATAAGGACTACCGTAAATCACTAAGGCTTGCAATTGACTCGTTTTTAATAAATTCTTAAGCATAATCTCTGCAACCTCAGTTAAATCAGCACTCCCTCTAAAAGGATTTCCTCGGAGAAAAATCTGAAGTAGCGTTAAACTCGTCTCGGAGTGAAGGGATTCTTGAAAAGGTTGATTTTTTGAGTCAATTAATTTCAGTTGATAGCCCCATTCAGTCGGAAGTGCGATCGCCGGAGTATGATTTCCTAAGAAACCACAGTTTAACAGATCATCGACAATCACCACATTTCGCAGTTGAGGGGTTTCGGTCTGTGAAGGCAGTTTGACGGGGATAGTTCCCCCCATCTTCAACGTCTGCTGTAAGACAGTCGAAACCGTTGCTTGAGCCACCGAACTCGATAACGTTTGGCTCAAACCCCTAAAAGCGCGTTTCTCAATTTCAGACGGAAATAAACCCGGATGTTCCCTGTTCCAACCCGGATAAACTTTCGCCTTTGCCGAACATATTCGTTGAACCGAAGATCGTATCCGCTCAGGGGAAATTCGACCCGAAACCACCGCATCGCAAACCGAGCGAATAGCCACCTCTGGATCAACAGGCATGAGTATAATATCAGCTCCTGCCTCAACTGCCAACACCGGAGCTTCTTCTGGGCTATACTGGTTGGCGATCGCCCCCATCACCAAAGCATCGGTCACAATCAACCCCTCAAATCCGAGCTTCTGACGCAACTGACCCGTTAAAATAGAACGAGATAAAGTCGCAGGTCGTTGGTTATCCCAAGCCGCAATCAATAGATGAGCGCTCATCACCGCATCAACCCCCGTAGAAATCGCTTCTCGAAATGGGATCAACTCTAGTTGATTGAGTCGTTGAGCAGAATGAGGAATTGTGGGTAATTCTAAATGAGAATCAATCGCCGTGTCACCATGACCCGGAAAATGTTTAGCTGTCGTGAGAACCGGATAAGATTGACAACCTCGAATAAATGCACTCGCCAACTGACTGACTGTAGCGGGAGTCTCCCCAAACGAACGCACATTAATCACCGGGTTGTCTGGATTATTATTGACATCTACAACCGGAGCCAAAATCCAGTTTAAGCCAATCGCCTGGGCTTCCAAAGCGGTGATATTCCCCATCTGTTTCGCCGCTTCTACCGCCTTCTGAGGTTGAGAACTTGCCAACGAACCGAACGTCATCGGGGGGGGAAACCAAGTTGCTCCGGCAAAGCGTTGACCCACCCCTTCTTCAATATCTGCCGCTAGCAGTAACGGGAACTTCGCCCACGCTTGGAGTTGTTGAGTCCGAACGGCTATTTCTACAGCGCTACCATCAACCAAGAGAACCCCACCTACCCCTAAGTCTTGTAACCAATGCTGTAACTGTTCGGCGGGAGGTTCCCAAGCCCGGTAACGAATCTGATGGTCAAAAAGATAACCAGAGGCTCGGACTACGACCATCTGGGCGACTTGTTCTGCTAGCGAGAGGTTCATTCAGGTTGTGAATTATCAGGAATGTGTTGGTCTGAAGACTCCGACCGAGGAAGAGGATCTTCATCTGGTTTGCTGTTTTCAGAAATGCGATTCAGCAGCGACAACATTTTATCACCTCGTTCCAACGAACGATCTTCAAAAAAGATAACTTCTGGAGTTCGACGTAAACGGACTCGTTGACCCAGAGAGGAACGGATATACCCCGTCGCCGCCCGTAAACCTTCCATGGTTTCTTTTCGAGCTTCTTCAGTCCCGTAAATGCTCACAAAGATTTTAACGTGTTGAAGATCACCTGCAACATTCACATCCGTGATACTCACCATACCACTTCCAACTCGATCATCTTTCACTTCTTGCATTAATATTTGGCTCACCTCCCGTTTAATCAACGCAGCAACCCGGGAAACGCGACGATCTGTAGGCATGACAATCTTCACCTAAGCTAGACTCCTACCAGTGTAGCGTGAGGTCTTCCCCTATTTCTCAACTTTTTAATCTGGGGAACTCTTTTATCACTCAATAGAGTCAGATCGCTTAAGAGATCTTTTCATTATTTCTCAGCCATTACAAATTCTGGCACAGGTCATTTGTTCAAATCGCATAAATTGTGCTTTTCTTCTGTCAACAATGACCGACTTTTTTAAAAATCTTTAATAAATTGCAAATCCGAATTAAACATCCCTTGAAAAGACTTCGCCCGGTCTTCTGTGAGGTTTTTCTTCGTTAATCCAATTTAAAATCCATTCATTTAATTCTCAAATAATTCTAAAACTTGCCGGAAACGCTCAAAACTCAAACGAAATTCAATTCATAAGGGAGTTAAGAAACCATTCATAAAACACTCCCCAATCGGAGTAAAAAATCTGCTGAATTTGAATTCTGAGTAAGTTTCTCATGTCAATTCAATTCCTTGCATTCTCCCTACCTATGGTGCAGGTTGGGATCATCTTTTTCTGCCTGTTCATCATCGGACTCAAGCCGATCTTATCCTCCAAAAAGAATATGAATAATCTCAACGATCAATTCTTCTTCTCCTCCAACCCTATAAAATATTTGGAGTTTTTAAAGTCAATCAAAATCCGACGAACACAGAAAAAAATCTTCGCAATCAGTTTAGCAATTCTCACCTGTTTTGCGGTACTCAGTCCCCTAACAAGTTTCAAAGCCTTTGCAGGTTATTCTCACTTTCCAAATAGTTTACAACGACAAACCCCTACAGTTCAAGCTGAAACAAACTGGCCTTGGGAAGGAATCAATATTCATCCTCTGGTGACTCAAATGCCCCTCGCCGCAGAAACCAGTATATCAGCAGTTGCCCAATATATTACTCAGCGAGAATCCGATCCTTTTTTGGTGGCTAAAGCTTTCCATGATTATATTGCCACAAAAATTGATTATGATTACGCAGCTTATAAACGCGGATATTATGGCCCGCAAGACGCCCAAACTGTTTTTAGAAATCGCAAAGGAGTCTGTTCGGGATATGCGAGATTAATGAAAGCTTTGGGAGACGCCGCAGGTATAGAAGTCGCTTATATTACCGGAGATTATCGAGATTATACTGGCGGTTTGAGTGGTGAAGGTCACGCCTGGAATGGAGTTAAAATTAATGGTAAATGGTATTTAATGGATTCCACTTGGGATGCGGGATATTTAACCAGTTCAGGGTATGTCAAACACTACACAACTAACTACTTATTTCCGCCTGCTGATGTGATGATCATGACTCATCTTCCGAATGACTCGGGTTGGCAGTTATTATCTCGTCCGGTATCGCGTCCTCAATTCTCTCGAATGCCTGCATTACAAACTGACTTTTTTGCAGAAGGATTTCAGTTGATTTCGCCCAAGCTTTCTAATATTCGGGTGAAAAATTCCATTGACATTCAGTTAAAAAACTCAAAAAATCGTTGGGTTATGGCGGAAGTTGTACCTCAAGGAAGCAGACAAACGTTTCTTTGTAGTCCTCCCACTCGTCAAACCTCTAATATTCCTTGTTCTTTACCGGGTTCAGGAAACCATGAAATCCGACTATTTAGCAGTCGAGATGAGTATGGAACCTATAAATATTTAGGGACGTTTCGCTTCACAACATAATTAGCTATTTACAAACCCGGTTTCGCAAAAGTTACCGGGTTTTTACCTCTTAACTTTCAAAATCAACTTTATCATAAATATCTAATAATTCGACTTCAACGGGAACTGTACTAAAAGATAATATTGCATCTGAACTCGTATATTCTAAAAACGTCCATTTTTGCGGTTCAATTCTGGTATATTGTTCAACTTGCAGGGTATACTGATTAATTAATACATATTCTTGAAAACTTGAAAAAGTTCGATAAGCAGCGAACTTATCACCCCGATCATAAGCTTCAGTTGATTTTGATAATACTTCGACAATCATCAACGGATTTGTTAATGTATCTCTGCGTCCTTCCGCATATTTAAGCGGGGGAATCATTACCATAATATCAGGATAAGTGTAGATGCGTTTTTCAGGAATCCATAACCGTTGATCGGTAACAAAAACTTCATAGGGTTGGCGTTTTAAAGCAAAGTTTAAATGGGCAAAAAGATTGCCTGCTATTTTATTATGATTGGGAGTTCCACCGGACACTTGAATAATTTCTCCGTTAATATATTCGTGGCGTTCTTCTGAATTAACCTCAAATTCTAGATATTCGTTAGCTGTATAAGTTCGTTGTTCTAGTGTTTTTATCATATTTTTCATTCAATCTTGTGTTATTATAATAGAATAACAAAATTATCAATAACTCAGTTTTTGATCAAATAGAGTAGATGCGATCGCTTTTTAGAAGAACCTCTCCCTAAATCCCTCTCCTGCGAGGCGAGGGACTTTTAAACATGGCGATCGCATTTAAAATTTTAAGCAAGAGTTAATTCATAATGCAAAACTAAAATTTCATCTGCTTTTAAAGTTGCCATTGCATATTCACGTCCTTGAGTATCGGCAAATTCAACTAAATACTGATGAGGATTAACTTCATTATAAATTTCCACAAGAGTTCCCACTTGTCCACTCGGTAAATATTGAATGGATTGACTGTTCAATTCAACCAACGTTAATCGTTCTTTGGGAATCGGCTTGATGTTAGTAACAGTATCAAAAAGTTCTATGGTTTTCATGTTAGGTTAAAAATGCAGAAATTAAACGAGGATTAGCTGAGTTAGATTTAATTTCCCAAATCGTCCGCAGTTTCCATCCTTCAAGTCACTTTTATCATCGCAACAACGCAATAAATCCAGCCTGTTCAAAATGATGATCATGGGTTAATGCTTCTCTAATATTTTGCTGTTCCATAATACAAAATGAAGAACAGTCTGCATAACTCCAATTTTTATCCAGTCTGTTTTTATAGAGTGTTAACGCAGCTACGAATAATTCAGTTGTTTGGGGTATAACCTCAATATTTTGTTCATTTAAAGCTCTATCAATTAACTGCACGGCTGCTCGTCTCAACGGTTCTCCTTTATTAGAAAAACCCGTTAAAAGCTCACCAAAAACGATTTCACTTGTGATAATCCGTAATGAAGAAGTTGTAATCTGTTTTGCTTTTTGATGAAGTTCATCACGAGGATTAACGATAGCAATCCAATACCCTGTATCAGCAAAGACAGTTTTCATTCATCTATTTTTGGGGAATTATATAGATAGTGATCTAAATTCTTGGAAAAGTCACTCGGTAGTTTTTCCCATTCTTCTGATGGCACTTCAGAACTGATTTGGTCAACAGCATCTAAAAACAATACAAGATTACCTTGTTCTGATGCTATCGTTTTTTCTTTTTCTTCATATCGATATTTAAACCTAAACTTTAGCCATGAAAGATAGCGCAAAATATTTTTAACTATCCAGTATGGACTGTTTTCCAGTTCTTCAATTAATTGTTTTTTATCTTGTATTTCACTTAATCTTTCTTCTTCGTACATAGCTTTTTAACCCATCAACTACAATCCGATTGTAACATAAATGTCTTCGGCTCTGAGTTCCATTTTAAAATCATGTATTTTGGCAATATTTTTTACTCCTGTCTTAACAACCAAAACCCGGTGTAAGTCATCCCCGAATCATCTGGTTGAACTAACAAAAAATGCAACCCTTTTGTTAACTGTTTTCGTTCGGTAAACATCTTCGCAGCTTCGGCAACTTCCGCATCTTCAAAGGTTGCCAATACCCAACGATCAACTAACCCCGCTTCTAAAATTAAACCATCGGGAGAACCTGGAATATAATGCAAAGAAACGGGTTGATTTTCTGCCAACCAACGCGACAATTGCATCGACTGACGCCCTCCATTAATTACAATACCGGGAACCCGAACTGTTGAAGGTAATCCTAAATTAATCGGATACAAAAAATCCGGCATTTCTAAAATCGGTATGGGGCGATCGCTAAACCCATCTACAATATCTTTTGCGGGTAAAGTTGCAAACCGCCAAACCTCCCCCCATAAATTCTCGGGAATGGGAACCGGAGGGGGTTTATCAAGTTCTACGGGTTTGTAGGGTTCGTTGGTGTAACCCGGAAGTTGAGGATAGTCTTGGCTGCGTTGCTGTAACCACTGTTTGAGGGTAGAAGTACGACGGTTGGGTTCAACCCGAATTCCTAGCGCTGTCGCGGCAGTTTGGATTAAACTGAGACATTGAGGACGAAAAACCCAAATCACATCCGGTTTCTCGGTTTGAGTTGCTTGTTGCAACTGTTGAGTCAACCAAGTGGAATTCGCGTTACTCTGGGGACAAAAGGCGAGATATTCAATATTCCGACTCGGATCACAGATCAACAACTCCCAGAGGGGTTGTCCGGTGGTATCTTGGAGAGGACGACGATAAAAGTCAGCTTGCCAAATCAACATGGGGAAGGAGAAAATGAACCGATGATTGCTGTTTCTGTTGAGATCAAAGCTATCATCAATCTCTATTTTCGTGAAAAAATCTATATTTTGTGGATGAAACTCCCCTATCTTGGCCGACTGTGGTTAAGATGAATTCATTGTCAATCAAGTACGTTTGCTGCGCTATGGATCTGGCTTTATCTAAATTTGGCAATCGTATGTCCCATCTGAGTGGGGTGCGAGCTATTATGAAAGATATTATTGAAACCCTGAGATCGGGTCAAGGAAAAGAGTTTATCAACTTGAGTGCGGGTAATCCGGTGATTTTACCGGAAGTTGAACAATTGTGGCGAGATTGTACCGATCAACTGCTTTCCTGTCCCGAATATGGTGAGGTGATCTGTCGTTACGGTTCGAGTCAAGGCTATCAACCGTTTATCGATGTGATTGTAGAAGATTTTAACTCACGTTACGGACTCAATCTCAGCGATCGCAATATTTTGATCACGCCGGGAAGTCAATCGATCTACTTTTTTGCAGCCAATGCCTTTGGGGGCTACGCAGAGGATGGAACACTCAAAAAGGTGGTTTTACCTCTCAGCCCTGATTATACCGGATATGGCAGCGTTAGCCTTTATCCTGAAGCGGTGGTTGCCTATCAACCAATATTAGAGACTTTTCCTGAGACGCATCGGTTTAAATATCATCCAGATTTTGATCGGTTTGCGGTTGATGAAACGATGGGTACGATTATTTTTTCTCGTCCTTGCAACCCGACGGGAAATGTGTTGACTCAAGAGGAAGTCAAACAAATTGCAGCGATGGCGGCTACTCACAATATACCTGTTTTTATTGACTCAGCTTACGCGCCTCCATTCCCGGCGTTGAATTTTACTGAGATGGAACCTGTCTTTGGCGGGAATATTGTTCACTGTATTAGTTTATCAAAAGCAGGACTCCCTGGAGAACGGTTAGGAGTGGCGATTGGAGACGAAGAAATTATTCAAGTGTTACAAGCGTTTCAGACGAATACTTGTATTCATTCTTCTCGGTACGGACAGGCGATCGCAGCGAGGGCGATTGGTTCGGGAATGTTAGCGGATATTTCGATAGAGGTGATTCGACCCTACTACCAAAATAAGTTTACCGTTTTAGAGTCAACTTTGGATCGGGTTATGCCGAATGATTTACCTTGGTATTTGCATCGGGGAGAAGGCGCGATTTTTGCTTGGATGTGGTTTGAGGATTTACCGATTTCTGATTGGGAATTTTATCAGCAATTGAAGCAAGTTGGGGTGATTTGTGTACCGGGAAGTTCTTTCTTTCCTGGGTTGTCAGAAGATTGGCCTCACAAGCAGCAATGTATCCGCATGAGTCTCACCGCCAGTGATGAGGAAATTGTCGAAGCAATGGAACGCTTGGCACAGGTTACACAACGAGTCTATCAGGGTGTGATGGCAAATGTCTAAAGCTGTGTCGCATTTGATTTAATACTTTTTTGTGATGTTGTCATGTCAGTTGGCTTACTGGGGGTAAAGCGCCAATGCAGTACCCCTGTTTGCATAAGCCGAGAAAAATAAGCTTCGGGAAGATTCCCGTTTAAAATGAGGTAAGGGATCGTGAAACCCAAGCATTATCACAGGTTAGTCCGCGATTACGAGTTATTGTGAGATGGGGGCAATTTTAAGACTGAATTTTACAGGAGTGGCGACTAGCTGGAATTGATCTGTTGAACCTTGGCATCTGACTCCCTGAATTGTTTTCACTCTCCATTCCCTCTCAAAATTGTGTTTAATTTTAACTTTTGTATCATTGTCTGAATTCTAGATTGGGAATAAGTATAAAGAAAGATTTCTTGTTTAATTCTTGTTTCTAGAGGAGGAGAAGGTGTCCAATACATCAAAGTTGGATGAGATTATTACAAGTTTAGAAAAAGATGTTAATCTTAATCGCATCAAAAAGGTGATGATTTGTGCCTGTCGAGGCAAATGGGAAAATAATCAAAAATGCCTGAATGATTTTGGAATCAAAGATTTAGTGCAGGAATTGTATTGGAAAACTCAAACCTCTAACAATCTTGCTAATATTTTAGAACGAATTTTATCAAAGATCAATAAAAAATCAGAATATACTCTGATTGTTGAGAGAATTCTAGAACTAATGGGGGAACTGTATGTAGAAAATCAACTTCAGCCCCCCAAACTTCAAGGATCTCAAACGCTGATTTCTAATTCTCCTCCATCTTCTGCATCTTCAGGTTCAGAAAGAACAGCCCCTTATTCTGACTTAAATTCTCTGTCTACCCTTCCCAACTTATTTGAGATAAGATGGAGAATTATGCAGTATACTAACCCTTTGCGGGTAAAAATTTTACTGTTTTCCACCTTAGAACGAGAATTTGATTTTAATACTCAAGATTGGTCACAACTCAAGTTACATAGTTTAGATGATTTACTCAGACAGCTTATTCGTAACTTTTCCACCCTTTCCGGTTTAGAAGATCATCTCATCAAAATAGCAAACTATCTAGAAAATCCAGATGAAAATATTAAAACGGTAGAATTAGTCCTAGAAGCCTTACAACCAATCTATACAAAAACGCCAGAAAAAACTACTCAAAAGTTACCCGAAAATTTCAATCAAGAAAAAGATTTAAGTGATAATAAAATAACCAGTAAACGCTTAAAAAACTCCAACTCAATTCTACCCAATCAAGCCAATTCTCAGTTAAACTCACCCTTAAATCCATCCTCAGATCATACCAACCTCGATAGCTTTATCAGTGAAAAACTTTCCCTGACTCAATCTAACCTGATCTCAACCCAACTCAAAACCGAAGAACTTGTCAATCTCAACAATCAATTAGAATCCCAAATTACTCGTATTGTAAACAAAAGTATAAAAAAAACAATTTATCCGATTAATCAAACCTGGGACGAATTACAAAACCTTTTAGATCTCTGTTTTAAAAATCTCCCTCCGGCTGAACGTAACGACCTAAAAAAACACGCTTTACAAGAATTACTCAACGTCATTAGTCTCAAAGTCAATGAATTACAAGAGTCATTAGACAAACTCGAAACCCACGAACAACAATCTTGGCAAACTCTCGATCTTTCTCAACAAAAAATGATGGGACTCGCTCGACAAGGAAACCCCAAAGCGATCGCCACACTGATTAATCAATCCCTAAAACCCAGAGGAATTAATACTCAAGTCAAATCTCAAAACCGTTGTTTACACGTTGTGATCACGGCAGAACCCATTCCCGACTCAGAAACCACAGCCTCTTTCATTCACAAAAAATTAATCTTTCTGAAAATTAAATCGATTCAAACTATCAAAATTTATGGACGAAAAACAGGGACAAAATCTATCGCCTGGACACAAGAATATACCTACAATTAACTCACCACTTAAATTCGATGGATGTCACTGAACTGCAAAACCGATATCAAGCAGGAGAACGAGATTTCCGAAATATTCATCTAAGAAATGCTAATCTCAACTCTGCGGATTTGATCGATGCCAATTTCAATCACGCCGACTTACAAGGAAGCGAATTTATTTTCGCCTATCTCAATAATGCCAACTTCGCCAGAGCCAATTTAGCCAGTGCTAAACTTAGTGGAGCATACCTCAATAAAGCGAACCTTAGCGGCGCTAACCTCAGTGATGCAGATCTTCACGGTGCCGTTTTACAAGGAGCCGATTTTCGTAAAGCTAATCTCTCTTTAGCAATATTACTCGATGCCAACCTAATTCAAGCTGATTTACGAGGAGTCAACTTTCAAGGCGCTGACTTACGAGGCGCTTGTTTACGGGGGGCGAACTTGCGGTATGAACGTCGCATCTACGACGGGGTGAACTTGCGAGGCGCTGACTTGCGGGGCGCTGACTTACAAGGGGTGAACTTGACGGGTGCTGACTTAACTCGCGCTAATCTCCGAGGGGCGAATTTAGGCGAAACGGTTCTCAGAGGGGCGATTTTGAAGCAAGCTAACCTTACTCAAAGCAACCTTCAATCAGCTTTTTTAACGGAAGCTGATTTATCTGGCGCTCGACTCCTCGGGGCGAATTTAAGAAAGGTGAAACTAGAACGAGCAATATTAATCGAGGCTCAACTTCCTGGTGTAGAATTGTGTGATTCGATTTTACCTGATGTTAAGCTCAGTAGTGCCAACCTCTCGGGTGCAGATTTGAGCCGTACAAACTTAGTCAGAGCCGATTTAACCCGCACAGATTTGAGTAACGCCAATTTAACTCAAGCTGATCTTACAGATGCGTCGGTAGCGCGAACTAATCTCCGCAGCGCCAATTTGAGTTATGCTTATTTAACTCGGGTTGAGTTTAGTAGTGCGACAACTATTGGCGTACAATTACATGGGGCAATTATGCCGAATGGGGAAATTCACCAGTAAATAAATAAAATTATTTCATCCTTAAATTATGGCTCGCAAACGGTTAATTATTGAAATGGGAATGGGGATTGATCAACATGGACAAGAACCCACTGTCGCCGCAGCACGGGCGGTTCGTAATGCCATCGCTCACAATGCTTTACCGGGAGTTTGGGAGGTTGCAGGGTTAAGTCATCCCAACGAGATGATTGTTGAGGTACAAATTGCAGTACCCTATCCCGAACAAGTTCGATCTGATCAGGTTTTAGCCGTTTTGCCTTTTGGTCAAAAAAGTCTTAAACTTGAGTCAGGCGGTATGGTTGTACAAGGACGAGCGATCGCAGAACTTGAAGATAAAAATGATGAGATGTTGATTGCAGTGGCGGCGGTTACGGTATTCGTTGAAATGGACTAATAACTTCTGATTTTCTGGAGTATTGTGACATTTTTTTTGATAAAATCGGTAGTGTAATGATAAACTCTGCACCCTGACCGTATTCAGAAACAACGTCAATTTTTCCCTGATGATTTTCAATAATTTTATAGGAAATTGCTAGTCCTATTCCAGTTCCTTTGCCGATTTTTTTAGTCGTGAAAAAAGGATCAAAGAGTTTAAGTTTGATTGACTCCGGAATTCCTAAGCCATTATCTCGGATTCTGACTTGAACTTCTTTAGCGTTAATCTGTTTAGTTTCAATAGTAATCTGTAATTTTTTGTGAGTTTTCACCTCTTCTAAAGCATCAATTGCATTCGCCAGAATATTCATAAAAACTTGATTAAGTTGCGCTGGATAACATTCAATTAACGGAAGATTTCCATACAATTTTACCAGTTCAAGGTTTGGCTTGAAACGATGATTTAAAATTAAAAGTGTATTCTCAATTCCTTCGTGAATATCGGCTGCTTTAATTTCGGCTTCATCAAGGCGTGAAAAATTTCGCAGAGACAAGACAATCTCACGAATTCGTTCGGTTCCCATTTTCATCGAAGCCAGTAATTTGGGTAAGTCTTCTGCAATAAAGTCTAAATCAATTTCTGCAATTTTTGCTTCAATTTCAGGAAAAAGTTGAAAGCAGTTTTGTTGATAAAGATAAACTAAACTCAGTAAATCTTGAATATGCTCAGAAGCGGGGTTAATATTTCCATGAATAAAACTCACCGGATTATTGATTTCATGGGCGATTCCTGCTACCATATGACCTAAGCTTGACATTTTTTCGGTTTGAATCAGTTGAGCTTGAGCGGTTTTTAAATCCTGAATTGCTTGTCTCAAATCTTGAGTGTATTGTTCTACCCATTCAATCAGTTGATTGAGAGATAGGGCTAAAATCCCGACTTCATCGCTAGAAGTCACCGGAACTCGCAAGCTAAAGTTTGATTCTTGGGTAACTCGTTGAGCAACTTGAGTCACTTTTTGAATCGGAGAAGCAATGGCGCGACTGGTGAAAATAGCAAGTATTGTCGCCAGTGTGGTTGAGAGAACTAAACTTCCAATAATGATCAAAACTCGCAATTTTTGGGCTTTTTTGAGTTGAATATCAGCTTGTTTTTGTTGAATTTCTGCTTTTGCCGTCAGTTGAGTCAACTGTTCAAAAATGCGTTCAAACTCTGAACTAATTTGACCGGCTTCTTCACTTTTTAGCGTTTTCCAAATTTGTTGTTGTGCGCTCGGAATTTGATCTTGAGTTAGAGTTCCAGGCTGAATATCTTCCGTCACTGATTCCATCAGTTCAACATAGGATTTCACTGTCGTTAGATAGGCTTGCGATAACTGCTGAACATCATCTTTCTCAACGACAATATCCTCAGCATAAACCTCTGTAAAAACATCAAGTTCGTGAATCCGATATTGAATCCGACTTAAACTATCATAAAACTTGACCACTTCATAATCAGATGATATACTATCTCCTAGCACAACCATTAACTGTTGAGGATGAGCTTGTAAAGATTTGAGAGCATTTTCAAGTTGAGTAATAATATTTTGTTGTTGATAGGCGATTGTAAGTTGGGATAGAGCTTTTTGTTGGGATGACTCTCCCATCGCTAACCCAACACAGGTTCCGATGACACCTATACCAATCGCTAAACCATATCCATAGCCAATTTTTTTCAGAATGCTCAAATGAGAAAAAATATTTCCAGTTCGTTGAAATTTTTGAGTTTTCTCAACTTCTTGCCCAAGCCGCATAATAGAACCAGGTTAAGCATATATATTTATTTTAACTTAACATCTAAAGATTAATAATAGGTTAATAGATAATAGGTGTGAATTTTTTGATGAGTTAAAGATATGTCCGTCAATTGAACACCCCAATTCGATTGAAACCTGCTTAGATCACACTCACTCACTCAATAGACTCAAAACAACCAGAGTCTTTGTTCTAGATAAATTTCTGCAATTTACCGAATTAAATCCCCTTCTCCAATTGCTTTGTATACATCACGAATAATATCATAATTCCCATCCTCAACTGGAACTAACCGGGAACCTTTATATTTTTGAGTCGCTTCACCTGTGACTAAAGCTTGAATTAATTGATCTTGATTTTTAATAATTTGCTGTTTATACTCAGCAACAACTTCTACAGGTAATAAATCATTCGCCACAATCAAATCACTCGGGAGAGAAGCACCTTGCTGAATTTCTCGAAAACGTTTTCCCGACTGTTTATAACTTTCATAATCTGTTTTTGAACCTCCCCAAGCATCCACTTCACCCTTCGTTAAAGCTTCCATGCCTTCAAATGATCCTAACATCCGAACTTGATAATTTTCATTCGGTTTAAGTCCCGCATCAATTAATAACTTTGTCGGGCCAAGATGACCACTGGTAGAACCCGGTTTTTTCAAAGAAATTGTTTTTCCTTGTAATTGACTTAAAGATTGAATCTCGCTATCTTCTGGAACAACAATGATAGAATAATAATCTTGACGAGCAATCCCAATCAAAGGAACTGCATCCGTGCGAGCATTAATCACCACATATTCAGAAGGCCCAGTGAGCAACAAATCTACTTGATTGGATTGGAGAGCCGGTACAGCAGCAATATAACTTTTGACCGGAAAAAACACAATCTTTGTTGCTAAAACAGCTTCTAAAGCTTGACGAAATTGACCATAATTTTGTTCTAACGCTTCTATCCCTTGTTCGTCAGTCACCGTAAAACGCAAAAGTTCAGGTTTCCGTCCGGTCAAGGAATAATTCGCCCTTTGAGTCGTGGCGCTACATCCAGTCAGAAACAGTAAAGAATACCCAAAAAAATGACGACGTTTCATAGAATGTTAACTGAGTTCAAAGAGGAGCAACGCTCAAAAAAGTATACCCGAGTCTAGTTTACGACCTTTTTCTCTCAATTGTCTGATGTAAGTTAACCTCTAAAACCTCCTCAGTCTTTCAGATGTTGAGTTTAACCGTTATTTTCCGGTGAAAATATGAAATTTTACGGAATTTTCACGGTTGACGACCATTTTTTTTCCTGACTCGACTATCCGGTAATGAATTCCCAATTCCTTGCAAAATTCCCCGACCAATTAACCCAATTCCCCGACCCACAACTTGAGTGAGAACATAAACCACTCCACTTCCTAAAAATGCAATTGTCGCCCTGACTCTCGGCGCGACTGCATCCCGAGTTTCTAAAACTAAAGTGACCGCGAGTTGTACTCCAACCAGTTTTTCAAGTTCGACATTTCGAGGAGAATAAACCTCTTGTTTTTGAATTCCTCGTTCTCCTAATATGCGTAAACTATATAAGCTTTCAAAGATTTCTTTGGGTTCAGAAAAATACTTTTCAACTCGATATTTCCACGATAAATTATTTCTAAACTTCTCTAGTTCTCGGGTTGACAACAACCGACGATCATAATATTTTTGCTTAACTTCTTCAAAGTCCGCAAAATGATTGAGTAAGGGTTGAATCACCGCATTCGCAATTTGAATCACTAAGTTTTGTAGGATTGCTTCAGCCCGTTGCATCGCTTCTGGACTTCCCACGGGATAAGCAGTATTATCAACCATCAAAGGAATTTGAAACAATAAATGAGCAATCAAGTCAGGAACTAAGGGAATTTTTTCAAGAATAATAGCTTGAATAAGCACTGCATCTTGCAACAAAACCGCAACAACTTCGACCTCTTGTTCCCTGACTTTTAAAGTGTAGTATTTTCCAAAATAAGTCGTGACAGTATATTCCCAAATATCGAGAAGCATAGTCTGACATTGATCTGATAATTGCTCAACCTGAATCTCAGAAAATTCACACTCATCTAAGATCTGTTCAAACTTTTGTAAAATCAGATAAATCAATTCTCGCTTTTGAGTGAATCGTAAAATATCAATTTCTAAAGGAGAACCCGTGAGATTAATTAACCCCGATTGTAATTTAGAAAAAGTGACATCAAATAATAGCGATTTCACCTCCGTTGCTAAGACCGGGGTTTGATAGGTTAGCGAGGCGTTTGGACGCACCACCAGGGATTCTTCGCGTTTGACAGGGGGATTTGGGGGAGTATTGGGGGAAAGGTTCGTTTCTTCAGGGGGAGGGGCTTGAGCGCGAACAGAAGCGGGTAAAACTTGACTAACAATCCAACGAGCCGCCAAAAGTTCTCGCCGTTGACCAGTCATCATTAACCAGTTGAGAACGGCCATCGGTTCTCCCCGTTTGATATCGTAGGGTAGGGGAAGTTGAGCGGTGACTTCTGCTAAGGTTTCGTCAATTTGTCGCAGTCCTGACTTTCCCATCCGATAACGCCAACGACCCCACAAAGATAAACGTCCCATTGGGGGAACAGATGTAGTGACTTCTAACTCTGTATTCAGATTTTCCCAGAGTGTCTCACCCGAAGCGACAACCCGAATAGCAGTGATAATTTTCTCAATATTTACCCCTTTCCGACAATAGCCTTGAACCCCGACCCGTTGGGCGGCTTGCAGTCGGTGGGTTTGCCCGACAGAAGTCAGCAGCAGAACCACGAGATCCGGATAATTTGTGGTCAAATGTTGACAAAAAGCGATCGCACTATCAGGTGTAGAATTGAGGCGCACAACCGGGGTGCTGAGATTTGCCATCCCCAACTCCAAGATTGCCACGTGAATAATATTATTGGCTGAAGTGCGAACAGAGGAGTTTTCAGTCGTGATCCGTTGAGGTTCTAAAATCGCGAGTGCAGCTTCTGCGGTTTGGGCTTCTGCGACGACCTCTAAATCAGGATACTCTTGACAAGCCGCTCGTAAGCCGATCAGAAAAATTGGGTCATCATCAATAAGCAGGAGTCGCACAGTCGATTGGGTCATTGATTCACCGAAGTCTGAAAAGAAGGACTAGCACTATTTCAGACTCTACCATTTACTCTCTATTTTTAGACTCCGATCCGCTACTCCAAAAATAAGTTGGCATCGGGAGGACTATAACTCCCACTTCCCGAAGACGAAGGTGCGGTCACTGGAGCCGGAGCCGCTTGGTAACTTCCTGAGCTTGCTGGTGCCGGACTCGGCGATGAGGAATAACCCGACCCGCTAGAATATCCACTGGAACCCGAGGAGTATCCACCGCTATACCCAGAGTAACTCCCTGAGTAGCTACCGCTATAACCCGAAGAATAGCCCCCCGAATTGTAGTCAGAGTAGTATCCACTATTATATCCCGAATTGTAGTCAGAGGAGTATCCACTTGAGCCAGACGAATAGCTACCCGAATAGCCACCCGAATAGCCAGAGGAGTATCCACTGCTATAACCCGACGACGAATTACTAGAGTATCCCGACGAGCTAGAGGAGCCAGAAGAATAGCCCGAATAGCCGCTTTGTGAGGAACTGCTGGAACTTGAGGAACTCGAAGGAGATGAAGGCTGAGGTTGTTGAGAAGCCCAGTAAGCATCTCGTTCTTCGACCCAACGAGCGATCGCCCCTTGAGCTTCGTAATAGAGGGCGCGACCATAGCGAATTCTAGAGGCTTCGGAAATTGCAGAACTCAAGCTGCCTTGATCGGCTAAACCATAAGCCTTATTGAGAATGGGACGATCTTCAGCAATTTGGACTTCTGCGACCCATTCGTTAATTTGGTCACGGGCTTGAGAGTAGAGAGCGCGACCTTTCTCGATTTCTGAGGCTTTATCAATCGCAGCACTTAAGTTTCCTTCTTTGGAGAGTGCTAAGGCTTCATTGAGGAGAGGTTGATCTTCAATAATCTCAACCCGCTTTGTCCACTCAGCGATCAAGGTTTGAGCTTCGATCCGCAGCGGACGACCCAGAACGACTTGAGCCGCTTGAGCGACAGCCGCTTTAAAACCCTCTAGATTTTCTTGTTCTGAGAGCATCCGAGCCAGAACGAGATGAGGTCGGTCTTCAATCCGTTGAGTCTCTTTGCGCCAGTGAGCCACTAAGGTTTGAGCGTGTATCCGCCGAGGTCGTTGGGAACTAATGGTTTGCGCTTGATCCATGGCCAGTTTGAGCGCCAAGGGATGACCGATTTTGGCAATCCCATCAGCGACTTGTAGAGCCACCAGATCTTGAATTTGTCCGTCTAATTGTTCGGTGGGGATGTGGGCTTGTTGATACAGGGTTTGATCGATTGACTTTTGTTCAAGAGCGGCTTTTCCTTCGAGCAAGATCACCAGCTTTTCAATAAAAGGCTTACTGTTAGCTTGGTTGAGGGATACATCTTGTACCTCTGCTAACAACAGCAAGTTTTGAGCATCTTGATAGAGGGGGGAATATTCAGGAACTCGTTGAGCGATATTGAAGACGTTCGAGAGATTTTTCGCTTCTAGCTCTTGTTTGGCTTGGTCAATCAGTCTTTGGCTCCAGTTTTTGATCTCTTGACGAGCCACTGAATTGACGTAGAGTTGGGAGTTGACTTGATGAGCGAGTGTAATGGCTTCTTCTAGGCTATTGGCTGTGTTTTGTTTGGCAATATTGCGAGCTTCTTCGAGTCGTTGATAGCCTTGTCGTTCAACCGACATTCGATCAACTAACTCATTAAAGCGTTTTTCTCGCCAGTGAGCATTGTTGAGTTTCGCGAGAGACTGAATATTGCTGAAAGCTTGCGCCCAATTTTGTTGCTTCAAAGCCGCAAGTGCTTTGTCATAGAGTTGTTGACCTTTATCCCAGTCATTTTGCCAGTCAGCGATCGCGTCTTCAACTGTCGAGTAGGCGGGACTGGTTTTCGGGACAATACTGACTAATTCAATCGCCCCGTCTAAGTTTCCTTCGTCTATTTTTTGGTTCGCCTGGACAATCAAAAGTTTGACCCATTTCTCCATCATTTTGCGACCTTGAGGCTGAAGGGGATGAGTCGTAGGCCAGCTTTCGACCAAATTAAAAGCCGCTTGAATTTCCGGGAGTTGTCCCGACTCAGCCGCTTGATCTGCACAATAGAGCCGATCTCCATCGGCTGATAACGGTGAAATTTCTTGGCAGTTGGGAGCAGGGGGGGTGATCAGCAGCCAGAGTAAAGCTCCAGCACCCATTGTTCCAAATCCGAGCAGAACGGTGAGCCAGAGAAGTTGCCATCCCCAAAAGCCTTTGGGTAATTTCAGTGAACGTCGATTTGTCGCTTTTTGATCGGTTTGGGACGCGATCTCTGGGTCTAACTCCGAGGGGGAAGTGGGACAGAGATCCGTTTCTCCTGCTGCACTGAAGTGAGTGGATTGGTTAAATTGGGGTGTCGTCATGACTTTACCATTTTCCTTCGATTCGTTCTTGGTTTGGTCTCACCCTGTTTGAGGAGCTTGTTCAGCCTCAGCTTAACCCTGAACCACAGCTCACCAGAGAGCTAATATAGACTATTTTGAGTCGGGGGTTTCTTCTGAGTTGGACTTGGCTCTCACCGTCGAGTGGTTGGGAGTTAGACGTGAATCTGCTGTGATTTTATACAGTGATGAACCGAGTTTAATAATTGGGGTTCATCATTTAAAAAAATATAATCAAATCGTTCTAAGTCTTACATATATTAGCGATCCTGACCTAAGTTCGTCAAACTCAAGTGTTTTCCGGGTTAGGCTGAGATCAAAGGTCAATACCCCCTATCGGGCGGAGTGTCTGCGGGTGTGAGCCTCGCTGTCTGGATGATTTAGGAGGCTTTGGGGGTGGAGTCGCTGCTATTTTCCTCGCTCTGGGCTGAGTCTGATGAACTGTAGCCAAAAAAATCAATTCGATAATCTGTAATTTTGATTCCGGTTTGTTTTTCGACTTGTTCGATTACGGATGCCGGAAGTTCGATATGAACATCAACAATCCGTTCAGTATCTAGACAATTGACATGGGAATGGGAATCACTGATATGTCCGTATAAACGACCTTCAGAACGTTCAATACACTCAATAATACTCTCACGGGAGAGGGCTTCTAAGTTTTGGTACACTGATGTGTGGCCGATTGCTTTACCCTGTTGATTGAGTCGATCGTAAATTTCACGGGCTGACAGGTGTTCCTGTGCTTCCCAGAGGAGTTCGAGGATAAAGCGACGTTGACGGCTCAGTCGCATTCCTCGCGTCTGACACCGATTTAATGCATCCTCTAATGAACGAATAGGTTTCACTTCTTACGCCTCTGTTTGTTCTAAAACTATCTGTTATCTGTGTTGTTAAACGTTTGTATACTAACCTACGACTTCTATTTTATCTTAGGCATTTTAGCGGGTTGAGTAAAGGACATTTTACCAGTCTGACTGCGGGGTGAACAGATCCAATCAATCTGTGACCCAGACAAGCTACAATCGCAACAGGTGTCCATTTGGTGCAATATCAACCCCAGTTCACAAAACATGACCATTACCATCCAGCTTAATTCTAAATTCATAGATCACTTAGACTTGTCACCCGCTCAAACGACCATTGACAAATTACTCAAACAAGGTCAAATTGCACAGAGTGAGCAACAGATTCGCTTTGAGGTTGACTATCCTCGCGATCCTCAAGACCCCCGCGAACTCTCCGAGGTTCCAGAAATCCGACTTTGGTTTGTTCGCTTGGATGCTCGTTATCCTTGGTTACCTTTTTTGCTCGATTGGAAAGCAGGTGAACTGGCTCGCTACGTTGCCATGCACGTTCCTCATCAATTCCATCGCACAGAAGGTATTCAGTATAACCCAGAAGCGTTGGAAATTTTTTTAATGCGTAAAATTTTTATTCTAGCTGATTGGCTACCCCAGCAAGGAATTTCCAGTATTTCTCGCCTCAAGTCTATGTCTCAAATGCTCGGTTATGATTTGGATGATGGTTTATTTGAGTTGATTACTTCGAGTTCGATTTGAATTGTTCTCGATACTGTTTGCTTTCTAGTCTAGGTTCGGAGAGCTTACCTGGTTTTGGGTGAAATGATCAAAAAACGCATAGATTGATTTTTACAGCACTTTGCGACTTAATCTTGTACAAGAGCAATCATGTGACAATTAGATTGGCTTACTATTGCTGCTGTACTTCATAGGCGTCGCACACGCTGTATATCACCCTGCAAACTCCTCTACAGAAATTCTACTTTTCCTTCTGGGGTGGTTGATCACATCGGTATCGGTTGTAGTTGTCGAGTTAGCTGAGTTATGATTTAGACAATTAGTATTGAGCTGCATATAGCACAAGAGTCTCAATCTAATCAATCAGGGGAACTTCAAGGTTGTAATAACCACTTAGATTAAAAACAGGGAACCATTTAAGCTGATTAAAATGCATCTATGCTCTATGTCCATCGTCATAGAGTTAATATTTTGCTTATGTGTAAAGCGTTGAAGCGAGATTGTTACTAATCAAAACCAAGCAAGCCATGTTTTAGAGGACAAGTTACAATTCTTCTCGGTTTATAAGCGTTTCAGTTTCTCTGAGAGTTACACAGCCTTTTTCTGAGAAATCCTTTTTGTTTTCAAGGTTAAGTCTGTTGACAACTCACTCTAGTTCAATCGACTGGAAAAATTAACACCTCTATCAAATTTTTACGAATCTATGACTAAAACTAACCATCAAGATTTACCTTTCATGCGTATCCTCATGGTTGTTGAAAATATCTCTCGGAAAATGGGAGGTGAATCGGGTAAAAGTTTCTACTACTTGCAACTTTTGCGAGAACGAAATATTGAGGTTAGGGCAATTTGTCATGGGCGAGTCCATGAAGAAATCCGTCAAGAATTTGCTCAAGATCCTGAACAATTCCAAAAAATTCATTTGATCGATGATACTTGGTATCAAGCGATGATTTGGTGGATTGGAAAGAAATTTCCCGCTCGAATTCAAGACCTAATCTTTAATCAAATTATTCATTGGGTCACTCAATATCAGGGTCGTAAGTTAGCGAAAAAGTTGATTGAAGAACATCAGATTGATCTCATTTTTGAGCCAGCACCCATTACTCCGAAAGGACTCAGTTTCATGTATGACATGGGAGTTCCTGTTGTCATCGGGCCACTCTCAGGAGGGTTGGATTTTCCCCCGGCATTTGAATACATGGACTCCAAAATCAGTCGTCTATCTATCAAAGTTAGTCGTTATTTCTCTAATATTCTCCATCGGTTTGTTCCCGGAAAATTAAAAGCTGATGCTTTGATTGTCGCCAACCCACAGACTCAAGCGGCTTTACCACAGGGTTCTCAAGGCAAACTCTATGAAGTGATTGAGTCCGGGGTAGATTTAGATTTCTGGCTTCCGAAAAAACTTCATCAATCTCAGCGTGATCACATCGTTCGATTTATCTACGTCGGACGCTTTGTAGACTGGAAAGGGGTTGAATTTTTGATTGAAGCTTTCCACTCTGTAGTCAGTTTTAACCCGAATGTAGTATTAGAGTTGGTCGGTGATGGCCGATTACAAAAACAGCTCGAAAACCGAGTCAAAGAATTAGGAATTCAAAACCATGTACAATTTCATGGGTGGCAACCTCGGGCTAAGGTTGTTCAACTTCTGCATGAATGTGATGTATTTGTGATGCCCTCTCTACGGGAGGCAGGTGGAAATGCGATTATGGAGGCGATGGCAATTGGATTACCCACCATCACGACCAATTGGGGAGGCCCTGCTTCGATTGTAGACTCTCGCTGTGGTATTCTCGTCGATCCAACTTCCCCAGAGGAGTTTACAGAGGGTTTAAGCAAGGCGATGATCCGTTTGGCTGAATCTTCTCAACTTCGAGATCAAATGGCAGAGGCGGCAAAGCAACGGGTTCGAGAGGATTATTTTGACTGGCAATCTAAATGCGATCGCATGATTGAGATTTTTGCAGAAACACTTCCTCAAACTGAAAAAGTCCCCGTTCTCAATTCTCGCTAATCTTTAGTTTGAGTGAGTTGATTGGGTTCAATATATATAAAATTAGTGTAATTATTTAGTCTAAGTTTTCTTGCAGATAATGGTAAGGGACTTAGACTTTTTAAATGAGTTAAGGATAAAAAGGATTAATCTTTTCAAACAGATAGACATCATCTCGATTAAATTTTAATTGAAATTGAGGTAAGTTTTGTAGTTGATTAACCAGAGATTGAGCAAATTGATGGTTACTTTTCCAACCTGGATGTCGAACATTAAGGAGAATATAATCAAATTTAGTCAGATCGGGTGGAGGGGCATCAACATTGGTAAATTTAACCACAGTTCGATGAGTCACATGAGGGGCTAAATTTGCGGTTGTTAGGACTGAACCTTGAGTCATTTGAATAAGGTTGATTGCTAAATGATTGGCTGTCCAAGTATCAGTTTCTTGGATGTAAATAGACCAAAAATAACCAAATTTTGCTAAACATAAAAAGGAAATAAATGACCAGGTTAAAATGAGTTTACAAATAATCTTTTTTTGTTGAATCAATGAAAAGTTGATAGTTTTGTGAGTTTGCCAAATATTTAAAACCCATTTCCCTAAATATTCCTCAGAATGAGCTAAACTCGAAATCATTGCGACAATCAGAAACGGAACAATAGGAATAGAATATTGATGAATTAAATCTCGTTGAGCATCAATTTCTGATAAAATATTCTTGACTAATGCAGGTAATGCACTCACAAAAGGGGCTAAGTGTCGGGGTGATAGCCACCAAACGACAGGCGAAAGAAATAAAGTTATATATTCTAAGGTTTTCCAGGAAAAAAAATGATCTAAAACGAGGCGGGGTTTCAACACTAAATTAACAATAATTTCTAAAACAGAGTTGCCTAAATAGCTGTAACGTCCGACTCCACCTGGCCCTACACCTGCTTTAAAATAAGGAATTATCCCTTGAACGACAATAATAAACCAACCCACTCCCGCAAATAAGGCGATCACTCCATAGAGTCGTTTCTTTTCATAGAAAAACAGCCAAATTCCCATTGCAGCTACTGTTAGGGACAAAGCATCTTTACACCCTAAAATCCAAATTACCGCCAGACAAAACCAACCTGTTTTATTTAATTTCGCGGCTAAAATAGCACCTAAAAAGACAGGTAATGCCATCACTTCGGGATGAAAATCAAAGAGATTAATATTAAAAACAACAGGATATAATAGATAAACGACTGCCATTGTTAGAGATAAAGAGCGGTTTAACCCGGCTTGTCTGGCTAAACCCCAGGTTGGCCAAGCCCCTAACGCCAGAGATATAGCTTGAATAAGAAGTAACCAATGTACAGAAGGATAAATGCGGTAAAATAAAGCAATAAAATACATCACCCATGCCGCATGATTTCCCATATGATGTATATTTAAAAAAGAGGAAATGGGAGGTTTTCCTTGACTGATGAGATAAACGATTTGATCATAAATTCCGAGTTCAAAAGCAGTAGACTGAAATAAAGCATGACGTAAACTACTACAAAAAAAGAAAATGATTGATGCAGTCACGATCATTCCAGCTAACGGATGTAATTTGAATGATCTCCCTTGAAATCGTTGCATTCTTGGGAATGGAAACTTTTTCATCTCATCTGACACTTAAAATTCTGCATAAATTATGTATTTGTAGTCAAGTTTAACGGGAAAAATTCGTTGTTTGTTGAAAGACGAAAACATCATCTTGTTGATAAAGGGCTTGAAATCGAGGATCAGTGGTTAGTTTATTGGCAATATTTTGACCGATGTTTTCCGTATCTGGCCAAGGATGACGTAAATTTAAAACAATATAGTCAAATTCAGTAAAATTATCATCGATTGTAACTTGACTTAATAACTTAACCACTGGACGATGGGTAAAATGGGGCGCGAGTCGATTATCTGTTAATACATTTCCTCGGGGTTGAACAAGCGTTATTGCTTCTCGGGTTGCGTTCCAGGTATCAAGTCGATTAAAATAAACCCAAAATCGACCATATTTTCCAAACATCAAGAAAACAATCAATGACCAGATGAGGATCAATTGAGGCAGTTTGCTATAGTTGGGAAAACTGATAGTATCTTGTATTTGTTCTGTTTTTTTGAGTTTTTGCCAGATTTTAAGAATGACTTTTCCCAGACTAGAACCATGATGTTCTAAACTAGAAATTATTGCAACGAGTAAAAAGGGTAGAACGGGAATAGAATATTGAAAGGCGAGACTGCGTTGAAACGGAACGTCAGATAAGCTATTAATCAAGATTGTGGGAATTGCTGGAACTAAAGCCGTTAAAGATAGGGGAGAAAGCCACCAAATCACTGGAAAAAAGAGTTGGTAGAGATAATCTAAGGTGGAAAGTGAAATTAATCGTCCCAACACTAAATAGGGTTTCAAGATCAGATTAACGAGAATTTCTAAAACTGAGTTGCCTAAATAAGTATAACGCCAAACCCCTTCTACTTCTCGCCCACTAAAGTTGGGGATCATCACCTGAGTCACAACCACAAACCAAGCCATTCCTAACAGCAGTGCGATCGTCCCACAAATGCGCCGTTTTTCAAAGATTAATAACCAAAATCCTAATGCCAAAATTGTTAAAGACAACACCGCTTTACATCCCAATACCCAAATAATCGCCACAGAAAACCACAATATTTGTCGCAACTTCGCTGCTAATACTGCGGCTAATAATGCCGGAAGCGCCATCACTTCGGGGTGAAAATCAAACAGGTTAATATTAAAAACAACGGGATAAAGGATATAAACTGCGGCGATCGCCAGCGATAACCGTTCACTCAAACCCGCTAGACGCGCTAAACTCCAAGTCGGCCAAATTCCTAACGCTAAAACAATTGCTTGTAAAAGTAGTAACAGGTATACACTGGGATAAACTTTGTACAGCAACCCCAATGGATACACCGCCCAAGCCCCATGATTTCCCAGATGATGGAAGCCTAAAATAGAGGAAATTGGCGGCTGTCCTTGGCTGATCAAATAAGTCACTTGATCGTAGATGCCTAAATCATAGCCTGTGGATTGAAATAGCCAGTGTCGCAGGCTGCTACAGATCCAAAAAATGGCGCTCGCCCCTGCGATCATTGAGAGAACAGGTGAAGGTGGAAGCCAATTTTGAGACTTTGTTGAGGAAGAAGGTTCAGGCGATATTTGCATTAAGATTCAATCTATCCGTAATTTCGGGCATAATGTCGGATTGATCGTACAGGATTGGAGACAAAAAGCGATCGGTTTTTTCAGTCAGCCGTCACCCGTGAAAAGTGATCACGGCTTGACTGTAAACTGTCTCCCCATCTTTTGTGTCACCCTAAATGAAATGAAGGGTCTAAGAGATTCTCAACGACTAAATTTCTAACAGGTGACGGCTGACTGATGAGTGTAAAGAGTATCTCGCTGTCGAAAAGGACGCCCAATAGAAGTAATGGCTTGTTGTAACGTTTCAGGTTCCATACAAGTTCCGCCTGTTGCTCCTGCCATTGTAGTAATGTGTTCTTCCATCAGAGTCCCACCAATGTCATTACAGCCCCATTTTAGGGCTTCTGTCGCCCCTGCAAGCCCAAGTTTGACCCAACTCGGCTGATGGTTGGAAATCCAGTTTCCGAGGAAAATACGGGCGACTGCGGTGAGTAACAAATTATCGCTTAAGACAGGTTGATCTCGTCCAACTCGTCGGCGTAGAGAGGGAGGGGCTTCTTGACCCACAAATGGTAAGGCGATAAACTCAGTAATCTGAGATCGATAGTTGTTTTTAATGGCGGTTTGTTGAAGCGATCGCAGTTTTTCTAAATGGGCAATTTGCTGTTGCGGAGTTTCAATATGACCACAGAGCATGGTACTGGTTGTCGGAACGCCTAAACGATGGGCGGTTTCAATGATTTCTAGCCAAGTTGCCGAGTTGATTTTTTCAGGACAGATCACCTGACGCACACGATCATCGAGAACTTCTGCTGCGGTTCCGGGCATGGAGTCTAATCCGGCTTCTTGGAGGGCGGCAATCACAATATCATAGCGAAGATGGTCTTGACGGGCAATGAATTGGATTTCTTGGGGTGAGAAGGCGTGAAGATGTAATTGGGGGAAGGTTTGTTTGATTGTGGCGATTAATTTGAGATAATAGGGCAGAGATGCACCGTTTACTTTGGCCTGGGGGTTGAGTCCGCCCTGCATACAAATTTCGGTTGCTCCGAGTTGAACGGCTGCGGTTGTTTTTTCTAAAATTTGAGCAGTATCTAACCAAAATGCACCGTCTTCTCCTTCGTCTCGTCGAAATGCACAAAAATTACAATGCTGTTCACAAATATTTGTAAAATTGATATTGCGGTTAATCACGTAGGTGACGGTATCTCCGGCTTGTTGATGGCGTAGTTTGTCGCTGATATCCCGGATAATTGTGATGATTGCCGGATCGGTTTGTTGGAGTAAGACAACTGCTTCTGCTGCTGAAATATCCTCTTGGGCATCAGCACGGTTTAAAATAGTATCTATGGTTTGAGTGAACATGAGAAAGCCCGCTTTTGTGGAATGTTGCATGATATCTGGCTGGTTTGGAGAAAAGGTTCATTCTGACATCCAGTGTGAACGGTTTTTCTCGACTCGCCCTTGCTATCAATTATGATAATGATTTTTGGGTTCGATTTTGAGTTTCGATTTTAAACTTTAAATATACACTCGCTTTTTAATCTTTTTAAGTCTATGTTGATTAAACATTCTCATTCTCAATCGACTAACCATTTTTCTCGGGTTTTTATCTCTAAGGTTTTGAGGTTTTTAATTCCGGTTTCGAGTCTAAGTTTGGGATTGAGTTTGCTGCTTCCTTGGGATTTTTCTAAGGGTTTAAGTTCTGTCGTTCTCGCCCAAACTTCCCCTTCTCTCGTTCAGGAATATTCGCCAACTCAGGAGAACTCTCCTACTGAAGAACCGATGATAGAAAGTCCTCAGACTACAGAAGAAGAATCGGGCGATCGCAATGATATTCTGTTTGAGAGTCAGCCCCAACCTGAAGACAATTCTACCCCGACAGAGAAACCTGGCGATCGCAATAATCCTCTGCTTCCAAATCCTTCTCAACCTGGAGATGATTCTAACCCCAGAGAAGAACCTGGCGATCGCAATAATCCTCTGCTTCCAAATCCTTCTCAACCTGGAGATGATTCTAACCCCAGAGAAGAACCTGGCGATCGCAATGACTCTCAATCTGATTCTCAAGCTGATCCCGAACAATTATATGAAACGGGAATTGAACAATTTCGACAAGGGTTATTTACTGAGGCTTTAGACACTTTTCAACAGGTTTTAGAACTTCGTCAAGAACAGCAGAAAAATTCATTAGAAGTCGCGGCGACGCTGAATTATTTGGGTGATGTTTACGCGAATATGGGGGAAAATACCGAAGCTGAAAAAGCGATCCAAAAAGCTTTAACGATTTATCGTCAGCAGGAAGCTAATAGTCAAGAAGCAAAAAGTGGGGTGAGTCGTAGTTTAAATTTGTTGGGATTTGTCTATAGTAATACCGATAAAAATGCTGAGGCTTTGAAGTTACACCAGGAAGCATTGACAATTGCTCAATCGGTTCAAGATTCTGAAAATATTGGTGAGTCTTTACATAATATTGCTTCGGTGTACACTCGTCAAGGTCAGTTTGAACAAGCCCTTGAATATTATGAACAAGCGAGAATTTACCGTGAACAAGTGGGAGATTTACGAGATGAAAGTCGCACGTTGAATAATTTAGGCGCGCTCTATTTTAGTCGTGGAGATACTGAAAAAGCGATTGGAATTTATCAACAAGCATTGGCGTTACGCCGTCAAATTGGAGATCAAGCAGGTGTAGGGCGGTTGCTGAGTAATATGGGGTATATTTATCAGAAATTGGGTGATAATTCTCAAGCGTTAGTGTATTTTGAGCAAGCGGTGGGTTTGTTGGAAAGAATAAAAGATCAAGATAATGCGGCTCGGGTTTATGGTTTAATGGGTACAATTTATGAAGCCCAGGAACAACAAACTAAAGCGCTAACAGCCTATCAAAAAGCAGTCGAATTAGCGCAAAAAGCTGAAGATCGTAGTAGACTCTCTGAAGCTTTAGATCAGTTGGGTTATGTCTACTATCAGCAAGGTGAATATCAACAGGCTTTACAAACCTATCAACAAGCATTATCGTTGTATAAGCAGCTCGAAAATCAAGCGAAAACTGGAGCAACTCTCAATAAGATTGGAGAGGCTTATGAGGGGTTAGGTGAGTATTCTCAAGCACTAGAAAGTTTCCAGGAAGCGTTAGTGTTGCTGAAAGCTGCCGGAGATACAGAAGGGGAAAAGGCTACTCGTGAAAGTATCGAGTTGGTGGAACAAAAGCAAGGTCAATCACAACCCTAATTAGGGGGATCGGTTTTGGGATGTTTTTTTGGAAAAATTAACCTTTTGATAGAGAAAACTGTTAATTAGACTACTGAAGTTACTGGGTTGATTGAGGTACTCTGTTTTACAGAGATTCAGATAAAGTCAAAACATACAATTAATAGAATAGAACTCCGTGTCTAAATTTATTAAACACGGAGTCTACGGTATGGAAAATACCAAAAGAGAAGTTAAAGTTTAAGCGTGATCTCGTAAATTCGCTGACAAATTGCAAATAGAGCTAGAGAAATCAGAAGTTTCATCGAGAATGGAGTTAATAAAAACACCCAAGCTAGAATCATACATCCTGATAAAACAACCAAAATTTGATGAATTTCGTCAGGAACAATAAACTTCATCAAGATCGCGGCAACCAAAGAGATTGATAAACACAAATAAAGAACAATCACAACAGATAACCTCCCTTCAGATTTTAAGGTTAGTTAGCGATAAAATGATGTTGAGTTGCGATCCAATACAACTCTAGCCAAAATTTAGGATTGTCCTTTTTAAGTTTAGACATGGGATCACGAATCAGGCGGGTTGCATTAATAGAAACCACTTCAATCAATCCCATATTTTCAGAAATGTCCTTGAAAGCGTGTTGTTGGGCTTGAAATTCTCGTCTTCTTTCTTGAGGATAGTAAATCCCCAGATAGTAGAATTGTCGGCCTGAACGTTCGAGATAGCATTCAAGGACTTTCACATAACAGAAATCTAAAACCTTTCCGGCTTCAGGATAGTAACTCTCGACAAGATGAACAAACTCTTGAACGAGATAGTCTCGACTAATCATCATAGGCGTTGATAAGTAAGCCAACTTGGTCTTACATAGGGTAAACACCAAACTTTAGTGCAAGGAGTTTTCAGCTTCTTACATTTGTTTTCAAATGTATTAAATAGATGCTGATAATCCTCTTGTTTGGAAGCGTCATCAGGAGTTTTCACCGTACTGACTGGACAAAACTCCTGAATTTCTTTACAATATTGTGGCGGAGAATTAGAGATTTTGATGGTACGATGATTCTTGAGTGCGAGTTCTTCCTCTAACTCTTGATCAACGAGAAACTCACTATAGTCAGCCAAGTTATCAAGGCCTAAGATATTCAGCCAAAGTTCAGTTGTGACCCAAAAGCCAGCCTTGATGAAGAACTTTTTCCATCGAATTTCCATTAGCCCTAACCTTCTCATTACAAGATCCGATCCCCTTCACTCGGCTGACTGATCCCCTGATTCAATTAGCCTTCATGTGATTTCAGAGAAGTTGAAGCTGAATCGACATTCTAGGGTGAAGTGAGAGCGAAATTTACTCAATTTGAACTTCATTTTGAACGTAATCTGAACTAGATTCAGAGACTAGATAACCGTTGGAAGTTATAGTCGTGGGTAATCACTATAACTTACAACTGCTTGTTCGTCTTTTAGTCGCTAATGTTAGAGATAAGCTTCTTGATGAGTCTTGATTGTGCAATTAGAGCGAGGATAAGCAACGCAAAGAAGCACCCATCCATTCTCAATTTGTTCATCATCAAGGAAACTTTGATCTTCTTGATCAATTTCACCTTCTACCATGCGACCTACACAGCTAGAACAAGCACCAGAACGACAAGAGGAGGGTAACTCAATGTCTTGTTCTTCTGCCGCATCTAAGATATAAGTATCTTCTGGAACATCAATGGTGACATCCACTTCTGCGATCTCTTCTTTCTTGCCCGTCTCTTTATTTTTTCTTTTAGCAACTTTCATGAGACGAACTTTGTAAGTAGCAGTCATGTGTGTTCTCCTCCATTTAAGAACGGTGATTAGAAACTTTTGTTAGCTACATGGAGTAGCAGAAGGGGTACATTCACCCGCAGCAAAGGATTTACCACAGCTACAGGTTCCAGTCGCATTGGGGTTTTGAAAAATAAATCCCCCTTGCGTCAAGCTTTCAACAAAGTCGATAACAATCCCATCCAAAAGTGGCGCACTTTTAGGATCGACATAAATATGAACTTTGTCCTGCTCGAACACGAGATCATCTGGTTTGACGGCGCTGGTAATATCCATTGAATATTCGTAACCATTGCAACCGCCATCAATCACACCCAGACGAATACCTTTTTGAGTTTCAGCGCTACTCGCGCTATCTCGAACGAAACTCCGAAGCCGAAAAGCCGCTTTTTCTGTAAATTTAACAGTCATCCCAATCTCCTGAACAATAATGAAGGGTCGTTCGTGGAGGTTAGCTAGCTAGCCTCTCTAAAGAAGGATACAAAAGCTCGCTAGCCTTTGTGACGTGATTTGATTTGCCTTGACCACAAATCTGACAATTGGGATCATGGTAAGCGCGAAGCTTGTTAAATTTAGCGCTCCCTAAATCCATGGTGAGAAGTTGTCCCTTGAGCGTTTCTCCTAACCCGGTAATCAGCTTCACCGCTTCTAGAGCCGTCAAACAAGCCAGGGTTCCAGAAACCGCCCCCAAGACCCCAAATCCCCAACGATCCCAATTGGGTTTTTCCGGAAAGATGCACGACAGACAAGGGGTTTGACGAGGGATAATCGTACTGAGGTAAGCCTCCATTCCACTCATCGCCGCTTCAATCATCGGTTTATCCCACAATACACAAGCAGCGTTGAGTAAATCCCGTTCGTCAAAGTTGTGAGCGCAACTTAGGGCGAGATCAGAGCGTTTAACCAACCCATCGACGTTATCGGAGGTAATAAATTCCGGAATCGCCTCAATTTCGACATCAGGATTGATTTGAGATAGGGTTTCCTTCGCCTTTAGCACCCTCGGTTGACCCACCCAATCATGGGTCATCAAGATTTGACGGTTCATGTCATCGAGGCGCAAGTCTCCTCCTCGGACTAGGATTAATTTACCAATCCCAGCAACCGCGAGGTAAAGTGCGACTGTTCCCCCCAATCCACCCACGCCTGAAACCAGAGCAGTTGAGGCTTTCAGTTTGGCTTGTCCAGATCCTCCGAAATCCGGAAGTTGCATTTGTCGCCGATAACGTTCAAGTTCTGTTGGTGTCAGTTCTAATCCGCCCATGATAATTTATGACTCAGTACCGATATCTTTGGTTAATACCACGTTTTTGGGTGCGTCTTTGAAGACTTTAAAGAGTTTGGTTTCTAGCGGGCTAGAAGTCACAAAGACTTGATAAGCTTCCTCTAAAGCGAGCTTGTATTTGTCTAGTTTTTCCGCTTCGCTGAGATCCGGAAATGCTTTGTCAATTTCTGTAATTAACAGCGAGAACTGTTTTAAAATGTGAAGACGATTGACATTAACAAAGGTCTGATCGTAAGGCAACTCAAAGAAGATAAAAAATTCTTCGGCATCTCTGAGCTTCTTGAATTCAGCAAAGCTTTTACTTGTAGTCGTCATTTAAGTTGAGCCTCCCAGGTTTTGAGTTGTTTTCTGAGTTCTGATAACTCCCGAAAAATTTCGTAAGTTTTAGCTGCTTCTTCTGGCAATTTTTCAAAATCGGTGGGTAAACCTTCTGCCAGATCATGCAAGTCCATTTTGCTTTGACCTGCTTTGCTATTGAGGCGTTTGATTTTGGTTTTCAATTCCTCAACAGCTTCGGGAGTTGGAACTTCTGTGGTTTGAGTCATTCAATCCACTCCTAATGAGTCAGTTACGTCGAGGGTTAAAACAGGAAAGTGTTCGTCGTTTTGATGCTGTTGTTTAGGCTTTTGCCGCATCAGAATAACGTTGAATGTTATCTATCCCTGATTTGACCATTTTTTCTCCTTGAGTGGCTAATTTTTCCAAGGAGTCAAAACCATAGCGTTGAGCGTCCCGTAGCGTGCGGTTAACCACAATCAGGCGACCCGTCCAAACCAGCGCCCAACCAAATCCTTCGTGACTTAAATCAATCACAACTTGGCATAAGCTTCCGGTTTCTGTTTCTACACAAGTCGCAATTGCTCGATAGAAACATAAAATTCGGAGTCGAGTCGCCGGGTCAACTTCTCCTTCAACAGAAATTGCACGTTTTTTGTTTTTGGTGACAATGAAAGGAGAAAGAACCAATTCATCAGACCAACTGCGATAAACACCGTAGTGATCTTGAGCGCGAATTTGTTGAACTAAAGCCTGGAGAAATAGATTAGATTCAACAATATTAGTGCCTGTTTCTAGGCTAGCAGTTTGTGTTGAACTCATGGTTGTTTGTTCGTTGTTACTATATTAGGCGAGAATCAGAGACATCCAATTAGAATGTCGGTTTTGTAAAGACGTGGCATCAACACATCATTACAAACTTTTGGGAAATTGAAGACTGAGATGAAGGGATTTACTCGTCTTCGTCTTCAAATCCAGCATAAGATAATTTTTCTTCTTCTTGCTGGATCACTTTCCGAAGCCAGGGCGGAGGATTCCCATTGAGAGTTTTGACTAATTTATCGAGAATTGCCAAAACTTCTTCTTCTTCAGATTGGGCTTTAAGAGGCGTTATTTTTTTCCGAATTAAACGCGCTGCTGCACTCCCTCCAATTGCCAAGACGTAGACTAGAGTACAATCCGATAAGGCTTCGATTTTGGGAACCAGTTTATCCTCATTCCCATCTTCTTTTAGATTATCATCAAATTCCAGAGTATTTACAAAATTATAACCCTGTTTTGTGACATCATAAACATCAATCATTCGCGCCGAACCAAAATGAGCATTGATGTGAACTTTGTCACTGGTTGTGAAAGCAACTTTCATCGCATAACCTCCTTTAGCTTGCTCTTTTTAAGGGGACAGAAATTCCCTGCACAGGAAAGTCAAAATATTCTCTTGCCCGTTCTAAAGAATTTTGAATCATTCTTTCACCAAAATCTGCTAAGTGTTCTACAGATTCAAAACCGAAACTATCCGCATCTCGTAAGAACTGAGAAATCACCAACAAGCGACCACAAAAAACCAAAATCCAGCCAATATCATCTTGACCCAGATTGAGAAAAACCTCCGCCATTTGACCCGTTTCTTGCTCAAGACGAGACGCAATAGCCCGATAAAAAGCCGAAATCTTTTGTAGGCTTGGGATATCGTTATCTCCCTCTAAAGTCGAATCACCAATTAAAGATTTGAGCAACAATTCATCGGATAAATCTTGATAAGCGACCGTCGTATCTTGAACACGAACTTGTTTAATGATCTCTCTGAGAAAAGAGGAGTTGTGCAGAGAAACATTAGAGTGAGAAATGGCGATCTGGTGAATCATAGTTCTAGGTCTTCCGATTCAGTGTAGGAGGTGAATGATTCGTAATTCTTGTCAGAAACATTGGAGAGAATATAGACTTAATTCAGTCAATACAGTTGGAGATTTAGGATTCAAATTTTATCGAATTAAAAGCTGTATCGTTCAACTTTTAATGATTAATTTGGGATTCTTCTACCTCGATAAAAAGATTACCTAAATCCATGAGAAACTGAACAGTTCCTCGATAACCCGTTAGGCATCTGTGACCATTTCCAAAACGGTCAAAAATTGGATAACCCATGCGATAGAGAGGAATATTTTGTCGTTGAGCGATTGCTCTCCCGTGAGAATTTGCAATCAACAAGTCTGACCCAACCGCCAAATTCTCAAAATCTTCTAAATCGCCAATCGTTACGGTTTCAATGGGTAAATTTTCCAATAGGGGAGACTTCGTTGTGGTCACCGCCGCATGAATTTCAGCACCCATTTCATGCAACAACCAACTGGTTTGATACAACAAATCCGGTTCTAGAGCCAGCGAAATCCGCTTGCGACCAAAATAGAAATGCGTATCCAACATGGCATCCTGCAACTGACGTCGCTGACGATTGAACGTCTCCGGCACCTCATAGGGTTGTACAAAATGAGCATCTTGACGGGAGTGAACAATCTTTGACAATCGCAACACCAGCCGATCCATCGCCTGTAAACCATTTAAGCGAGGAAACACCTCATAATTCGTGCCGAACTTTTGCTTCAACGCCACCGCCGACTTCCGCATACTTTCGCCGATCGCAATCGTGAAAGAAGATTCCCCTAAACGTCGTAAATCATCTAAGGTTGTTCCTCCAGTCGTTACACTGTTGAACCCATCATCGAGATGCCCATCCATCGATCCCGACAAATCCGGTACCATCACCGCCGTTAACCCAAAGGCTTCGACAATCGCCTTCACTTCTTCGACATCACCAGGTCCCAGGAGAGAACCGGCTAAAATGGTAACTCTTGCCTTGCGATCGCTAGACAAACTCGGTATACTGTCCTCAGATTCAGCTAACGTCCCGTAATCGGTAGTTACAATCTGCTCAACAGTTGCGGCATAACCATCTTCCATCGCCCCTTTGTAGTCGGGAGTCGAAACCGAAATAATCGGGAGCCAGTCGAGTTCAGGATGCTGATTGCGGAACGTTTTGAGGATGCGCTGCATATCATCCCCTCGTGTTTCCGTTAACCCCGTTGTTAACAAACCCAGTACATCCGGTTTGGCTTTTTCAGCCAGGGTTAAAATTGCCGTGGAAACATTATCCTCTCCACCCAAGATCGAACTCACTTCAGTCATTGCCGTTGTAGACAAAGGAATCGCTTCTCGGAAGTGACGAACCAAAATCACTTTGGCAAAAGCAGTACAACCTTGAGAACCATGAAAGAGCGGAATCATCCCCTTCAGCCCTAGAAAAGCCAAAGATGCACCCAAAGGAGAACTTAACTTTAAAGGATTAACCGCCGCCGCTTTTTTAGGTTGAGTAATCGTTGTCATCTTAAACACCCCCAATTTCCGCGATTGGCTCTGCCACTGGCACTACCGTGCCAATCAGTTCTTTTTCACTGTTGGCTATCTCTTGGTCACTGTTCCCTGTTCCCTGTTCCCTGTTCCCTGCTATTGGTTCACCAATTCCCACTTCCCAAGGAGCGGAACAACGCACCTGTTGCCAAATGGGAGAATAAAGAGCTTCTTCAAGTTCTTTAGCCATCTCGATCATGCCTTCATAACCCGCATAGGCGTGATGACGTTCTTGGTTGATATCGAGGAAGGGAATGCGAGCCTTTAAAGCCGTATATTGGTTACGACCCCCGGCAATTAACAGATCCGCGCCTGTTTGCTCAATCACTTTTAGCAATTCTTGCGGGCTTCCCTTTTCAATCGTGATCCCATCTTTACCCAGCAACTTCTTGATCCGAGCTTTATCTTCCTCGGTACTTTTCTTGGTGCTGGTGGCAACCACATCAATTCCCAAATCCTTCGCGGCAGAAATAATCGACCAACTCTTAACTCCTCCGGTATACAACACAACCCGTTTACCTCCGAGTCGAGCGCGATAAGGCGCAAGCTTTTGATCGAGGGCTGCATTTTCCGAAGCAATTAGTTTTTCTACCCGTTGTTTCAACTCTGCATCGCCAAATTTCTCGGCAATATTTCTCAGACAGCGGTTCATGTCATCAATGCCGTAGAACGATTCTTCGATGAAAGGAATGTCGTATTGTTCCTCCATCTTCCGCGCCATGTTGATCAACGCTTTCGAGCAGATCATTACATTCAGCTTGGCACGGTGGGCTTGACAGACTTCTTGGTAGCGAGCATCTCCGGTGATTTTAGCCAACACGCGAATGCCCACTTTTTCAAACAACGGGAGAACATTCCACATTTCCCCAGCGATATTGTACTCACCGATGAGATTAATATCAAAAGGTGTGGTATACTCAGGTTCAGCAGTACCCACCACATGATCGAGTAACGCTTCGCCCGCGAGTCGGTTCCCCAGATTTTTGCTTCCGACAAAACCTGCGGCATGAACAGGAATAATAGGAGTACCGTATTTTTTAGCGGCCGCCTGACAGACGGCATCGAGATCATCTCCAATCAAAGCCGTCACACAGGTTGAATACACAAACACTGCGGCGGGTTGATGGTTTTTAACGATTTGAGCGATCGCTTTATAGAGTCGCTTTTCACCGCCAAAAATGATATCGTTTTCCGATAAGTCAGTAGTAAACCCAGTTTTGTAGGTCACGGGACCCGAAGAAAGACTGCCTCGACTTCCCCAGGAATTTCCTGAACAAGCAATAGGGCCATGAACTAGGTGAGCCGCATCAGTAATCGGTACGAGTGCAATAGAAGCTCCGTCAAAAGCGCAACCCCCTTGAGCCGCTCCAGGTTGTGCTTGTTGTTTGCACGCCTTTTTGTTGCTTTGTCCTTCCTTAGAATTATGTTCACAACCTGGCTCGTTAACCAGTTCGGTGATTTTGCCTCGGGTGAGTTTCATAGCTCAGATGTGGAGTCGGTGGTCAGGTGTAGAGACGGTATAGAGTCCGGCGTGCGCGAATCCGTTGCGATCAGCCCCGAGTGTTGATTGTTGATCAACAAATGTATGGGGAGATGTCTTCGCCACACTGATCAGCAAGGTAGCTCAAAGCCCGAAAACGCAAACCAACAAACTCGTTATAGAGAGGATTCAATTCACACAACGGCGGAATATGAAACAGTTTGCGCCCTGCAAGAGTAATATCACGATCAAAGGGACAATCACTAGGAATCAGTCGGCAGATGATGTGAGCAAATCTTGCACTTTTGACTTCAATGTGATCTACCCAACGATGCAAAGGAGCCAAAAGATCAAATTGGAGTTGAATGCCAGTGCAGTGCGTGGAATCGGAATTTTGGTAATGAGTGATTGCCATAGCAACCTCCCGATTTGTGATTGAGAGACCCGCATTGGCGGGCCTCTAACGCTCGCTTAACGAACGAGGTCGAAGGAGATGTCTGTCTTCGAGGGGGTATTGGTGTTGCGATCTAACTCTTCAAACAGAGTATTCACAATCCAGTTGAGCAAGTTGATTGCACCGGAATAACCGATAGTAGAGTAGCGGTGTAGGTGATGACGATCAAAGATCGGGTAACCAATCCGAACTAACGGAGTCTTGGTATCACGCCACAGGTACTTACCGTAGGAATTTCCAATGAAGAAATCAACGGGTTCAGTAAACAGCAAGGAGCGTAAATGCCAGAGGTCTTTACCACCCCAAACAGTCGCTTGCTGACCATGAGGGCTAGAAGCTAGAAGTTCTTTCGCTTCTGCTTCAAATTTATTGTTGCTGTTTGTGACCAGAATGTGAACCGGTTCAATACCCATTTCCAGCATGAACTGCAACATTCCTATCACTAAATCCGGATCACCGTAGATCGCTGCACGCTTGCCGTGTACCCAAGCTTGAGTATCAGTCATGGCGTCAACTGCACGACCCCGCTCGATTTCGAGTTCTTCAGGAATCGCTTTTCCAGTGACTTCAGATAACTTCATCAAGAACTCATCTGTTCCGCGAACACCCCAAGGACGAGCAACAGTTGTGCCTTGCTTCCACTTCTTCTCGATCATCTTACGAGTTTGAACAGTGGGATAGGCTTGCAACGCAAAAGTATGTTCGGCGTTGATCGAATCTGCGCCATCCTCTAAAGTTGTACCGCCTTGGTACATCTTGAATTCACCAGTATTAGGAGAATCCAAATAGAGTTCGTTGTCGGCTAAGATTGTGGCATCAATATCCATCGCTTTGAGGATATGCTTCAGTTCCCGCAGGTTGCCCATGTAGGTTTCAAAGCCAGGGATGATGTTGATTTTGCCGTTAGTCTTTTCGGCTTTCTTGCCTTCGGTGAGGTTTGACAGAATGCTCTTGAGCATATTGTCATAACCAGTAACGTGAGAACCCACAAAGCTCGGAGTATGAGCGAAAGGAACGGGTAGGTCAGCCGGGATAACTTCATCGTTCTTAGCGTTTCCGATGAAGGAACCCAAGTCATCTCCGATTACTTCTGCCATACAAGTTGTACAAACCGCAATCATTTTTGGCTTGTAAAGCGCGTAGGAGTTTTGCAAACCGTCGATCATGTTCTTCAGGCCGCCGAAGACCGCTGCATCTTCAGTCATGGAGCTAGAAACGGCGCTGAACGGTTCTTTGAAGTGACGAGTGAAGTGGGTCCGGAAGTAAGCCACACATCCTTGAGAACCATGAACAAAAGGCAATGTACCTTCAAAACCAACAGCGGCTAAAATTGCACCTAAAGGTTGGCAAGCTTTTGCAGGGTTGATGGTTAAGGACTCACGATTAAAGTTCTTCTCGCGGTATTCCCAGGATTTAGTCCATTCTGCAACTTTTTCAACTTCCTCAGAAGCAGGCATTCCTTCAGCTTCACGCTTGCGATCAAATAGCTCTTGGTACTCAGGCTGATGAAATAACTCAACGTGATCTTTAATATTCTCGACGTTCTGAGACATGATGTTACTCTCCGTATCTGCTGGGGATTACTCGATTTGTCAAGGTCGGGGGTAAATAGTAAGGGTGACAGGTGACAGGAAGCGCGTGAAATTTGTTATGCTTCTCTGTTCCCTGTTCCCTGTGCCGATATTCCTTACTCTTATTTCTTCCAGGGAGCGCCAATTAAGCCCCAGGTCGGACTTTTCAGTGCTAAGTCCATGTCACGGGCGAAGATTGCAAACCCGTCATAACCGTGGTAGGGACCAGAGTAATCCCAAGAGTGCATTTGACGGAAGGGTAAGCCCATCTTCTGGAAGACATACTTCTCTTTAACTCCAGCCGCAACCAAATCAGGCTTGAGACCTTCAGCAAACTTCTCGAACTCATATCCCGTTACGTCATCATAGATAACTGTTGAATCTTTGACGTATTCGGCTGTCCGCTTGTAGTCGTCGTTGTGGCCAAATTCATAGCCAGTACCGACGATTTCCATTCCTAAATCGACAAAAGCGGGAACTACGTGGCGAGGACGCAGACCACCAACCATCAGCATCACTTTTTCACCTTCGAGCTTCGGACGATATTTAGCAATTACATCGTCAGCTTGCTTTTGGTATTTGGCGATGACGCGCTCTGCACCTTCTTTGATTTTGTCATCGAACAGTGCTGCTATAGCTCGTAAAGATTCAGCGATTTTGGTTGGGCCGAAGAAGTTGTATTCAAACCAGGGAATACCATACTTCTCTTCCATGTGACGGCTGATGTAGTTCATCGAGCGATAGCAGTGGATGAGGTTCAGTTTGACTTTAGGAGTCATCTTCATCTCATGGAGAGTACCATCTCCGGACCACTGAGCCACAATCCGTAATCCCATTTCTTCGAGCAGGATACGGCTTGCCCAGGCATCTCCACCGATGTTGTAGTCTCCGATGATGGCTACATCATAGTCTGTGGATTCAAAGTCTGAGTCTTTGTTTTCTTCGTCGCCTTGGGGGAATACCCAGTCACGAATGATGTCGTTAGCGATGTGGTGTCCTAAGGACTGGGAAACACCCCGGAAGCCTTCGCAACGAACGGGAGCAACAGTTTTACCTGTTTTTTTGGTTGCTTCACGTGCAACACTTTCAATGTCGTCTCCGATTAGACCAACCGGACATTCTGACTGAATACTGACACCGCCGTTAAGGGGGAACAGTTCTTCGATTTCGTCGATGATTTTAGCGAGTTTCTTGTCACCCCCGAACACGATGTCGCGTTCTTGGAAGTCGGAGGTGAAGTTCATCGTCCCGAAGGTATCAACTCCGGTAGTACCGATGTAGTAGTTGCGACGACCTGACCAGGAATAATAACCGCAACCGACAGGACCATGAGAGATGTGTACCATGTCCTTAATCGGACCCCAAACCACCCCTTTAGAACCTGCATAAGCACAACCACGAGCGGTCATTACACCGGGAAGTGATTTGACGTTGGATTTTACTCCGCAGTCTGTCTTGCCTTCTTCCTGGACGTTAAGATGCTTTTCCCGTTTTTTCTTGGCTTTTTCGGGGTAAGCTTCTAGAACGTCCTGAATTAACTGTTTGTTTTCATCTACAGTTGACATGGTGTTCCTCTGTTGTTGGTGATTAGCGATTGCCCGGCGCCGTGTGCGGGCGAAGAGTGTTAACCGTTAACAAGGCCGGGATTAAATCTGAAATCTTGTTAACGATTAACCCTGATTCTGGCTCGAAGTGAAAACTTAAGCTTTCTTGACGTTAGTTGCTTTGAGAAGCTCTTGCTCTTTTTCGTCAGCTTCTCGTACTTTCGCGTACTCTTCTTCAGAACCCAACAGACCGTAGTTGATTAACAGTTCTTCGAGGGTGTCGTTGTCAATCGGTGTCGGGATGGTCAGCTTGGTGTTTTCTTCGATCTTCTTAGCTAATGTGCGATATTCTGCCGATTGTTCGTGGTCGGGAGAATATTGGATACAAGTCATCCGGCGTAATTCAGCTTCTTGTACCTGCTTGGAGCGAGGAACGAAGTGAATCATTTGAGTGTTTAACCGTTCTGCCAATTCTTCAATCAAGTTAACTTCACGGTTAACGTTACGGCTGTTACAGATTAAGCCACCTAAGCGAACTCCGCCTGTATGAGCATATTTCAGAACGCCTCGGGCAATGTTGTTCGCCGCATACATCGCCATCATTTCCCCGGAAGTTACGATGTAGATTTCTTGTGCTTTTCCTTCACGGATAGGCATGGCGAAACCACCGCAAACAACGTCACCTAGTACGTCATAGGATACGAAGTCTAGATCTTCGTAAGCGCCTTCTTCTTCGAGGAAGTTGATGGAGGTGATAATTCCACGACCTGCACATCCAACTCCAGGCTCAGGACCACCAGATTCTACGCACTTGATGCCTTCAAATCCTTCGAGCAGTACATCTTCGAGTTCTATATCTTCAACAGAACCCCGTTCTGCAGCCAACGCTAGAACTGTAACCTGAGCTTTGGTGTTGAGGATCAAACGAGTGGAGTCAGCTTTCGGGTCACAACCAACAATCATGATGCGATTGCCGTTTTGTGCCATTCCAGCCAGGGTGTTTTGAGAAGTGGTGGATTTACCGATACCGCCTTTACCGTAAAATGCAATTTGTCGCATGGTGTTTCTCGCTTTAACTCGACTTAAGTTTGACAGGATGGAAAACAAATAAACTGGGAAATTCTGTAATCAGTGAAACATTAACCTGACTTGACATCAGTCATGTCCATTGATTCAAAGTTTCAGCCGGGTTTATTTTGTTTTGACAGGTAGACTTCAGAACACAATTCTTTCAGAACCGATCCGAGAGTTCTCGTTCATCTATTAGGAATATTATTCCAATAAAAATTCGGTTTCTGTTAGAAATGAGACAAAATCTTTTTAGAGATGTGTGGGTTTTCACACGCAGTCTTGAGTTGAGTAATCGGTTGAAAACCGATCGAGGGGTTGAAAGGGGGAGTCTGGCTAGGACGTAAGGATTGGGTGGGGAATTTATGAATTTCTATGAACTTCAAGAAACTGCATTCCTTACGAAATCCTTAAGCTTAACCGGGACTCATAATCAACATCAAACCCCTGGCTGAGAAAGCGACGCTTCGGGCGGCGAACGCTCTCGCCTTTCATTTTTAGGAAGTAGATACATTTTGGATAATTTAGGAATGAGAGGTTTTGAGAAAGTCTTAAGTTAAAGTTAAATTTCTTCAACTTAATCCTTCAATTAGAAAATCAAATCAATTGGAGAAAGTCTTAAGTTAAAGTTAAATTTATTCAACTTAACTTCTCAATTAGAAGATCAAACTGCTTCAACAATCAGATCGGGTGACACTGTGGCGCGTAATGTGCCTTCGATCGCAATTTTGAGGGTTTCTGTACTGCTGGCACAACTACTACAAGCACCTTGCAAAATTACCTTAACGCGATCACCTTCAACATCAAACAGTTCAACATTGCCGCCATCTTTGGCTAAAACCGGTTTGATTTGCTCAGTCAACACCTGCTGAATCAGCGTAATCTTTTGCAGATTGGTGAGAACCTTCGGTGGAGCCAAAGTCGCTGTGGCTGTCGCTGAAGCCGTTTGAGGAGCAGGCACCGATGAAATTCCGGTAATTCTCGCTTCGGAAACTTCAATCAAAATATCATCGATATCCGTCAGACAAGACCCACAGCCACCGCCAGCTTTAACGTAGTTGGTCACTTGTTCAGCCGTTTCGAGATCATTTTCTAGAATAATCCGTCGAATCCGAGGCTCACTAATTCCAAAACAAGAACAAACGAGGCGACCGTCATCTTCTTCGTGAACTTCAATCGGAATCCCTTTGTAGGTATGAATAGCCGCTTCTAACGCTTCCTGTCCCATCACAGAACAGTGCATTTTTTCTTCCGGCAAGCCACCCAAGTAGTCCGCGATTTGGCGATTGGTCAACTGCATCGCGTCTTCAACCTTCTTACCGATGAGTAATTCAGTTAAAGCCTCAGAAGAAGCAATCGCACTTGCGCAACCAAACGTTTGAAACCGGGCATCCTTAATCGTTTGTGTTGCTTCATCAATTTTGAGATGAAGACGGAGAGCATCCCCGCAGGCAATACTACCCACTTCTCCGGTAACAACCTTTTCGCCTTCTTCAAGATCAGTAATGGTTCCCTGATTGTGAGGATTTTGGAAATATTCCATTACTTTGTCGGTGTAGTCCCACATGGCAACCTCTTTTACAGTTATCAGTTATGTAGTGATCAGTAACCCGTGTTGACAGTGATCAGTGATGCAGAAAAGCTGTTTTTCCAGTTTCTGAATATTCCAGGTTCCCTGTCCTCTGTTCCCTGTAACAAGTTCTTTAATGAGCGAGTACAGCCTTTTCTTGCTCTTGCAACCATTCAGCATCATCACTATTAAAAGGAGACATCGCTCGCAGACGTTCAACGACTTGTGGCATAACCTCTAACACCCGATCAATTTCAGCATCAGTGGTGTAGCGAGAGAGTGAAAAGCGAATTGATCCGTGGAGGACACTATAAGGAAGTCCTAAGGCTCGCAAAACGTGAGATGGTTCTAGAGAACCCGAAGTGCAGGCCGAACCGGAGGAGGCACAGATGCCAAACTGGTTCAGTGATAAGAGTATCGCTTCTCCCTCGATATACTTGAAGCCAATATTAGTGGTGTTGGGTAGGCGTTTGGTCGAATGACCGTTCACAACCGTATTCGGAATCGCGCTGAGGATACCTTGTTCTAAGCGATCGCGGAGGCGCTTTTCTGTCTCGACTTCTAGTAAGTGCTGTTGAGCCAGTTCAGCCGCCTTGCCTAAAGCCACAATCCCCGCAACATTTTCGGTACCACCACGACGACCCCGTTCTTGATGTCCGCCAATCATAAACGGACGGAATCTGACCCCTCGACGAACATAGAGAGCGCCAATCCCTTTCGGTGCATGGATTTTGTGACCGGATAAGGTCAGCATATCGATCGTGCTAGTCTTCATATCCAGGGGAACTTTGCCCACGGCTTGGACTGCATCGACATGGAATAGGGCGCCTTTTTCTTTAACGATCTGTCCAATTTCCTCGATGGGGAAAATCACGCCAGTTTCGTTGTTGGCATACATGACGCTCACTAGAGCGGTGTTGCCAGTCAGGGCAGCTTCGAGTTCGTGTAAGTCGAGTAAACCTTGATCGTCAACGGAAAGATAAGTGACGGTATAACCTTCTTTCTCTAAGCGCTTGCACAAGTTCAAGACTGCGGGATGCTCAACGACAGTAGTGATGATGTGCCGTTTGTTGGGTTGAGCGGAAAGTGCGGCGCGAATCGCTGCATTATCTCCTTCGGTTCCACAACTGGTAAAGACAATTTCAGAAGCCTCTGCACCCAAAAGGGATGCAATTTGAAGTCTGCCTTGTTTAACCGCTTGTCCGACTTGTCCTCCGAAGCTGTGCATACTAGAGGGATTTCCGAAGTAGGTCGTCAGGTAAGGTAACATGGCCTCGATGACCGCTGGATCGACTTGAGTTGTGGCGTTATTGTCAAGATAAATACAGTCTTTCATTGCCCTCTCCGTGGTGACAGTTAGCCGTAATTTTTCATCTCGTTATCAGTTGCCGTTCGTTATCGGTGAGTCGGGGTCATATCTGTCTCAATGGTGTTTGTTGTGACAGTGACCACATCTGGAGTGAATGGGGTTGAAGTTGATTGAGTAAGTTCAACTTCCTGATAACGAGACGTTGCGGCGTGATTTAGTGAAATGATTGAAGATCGCGATAGAGAGAGTCAACAAGAAAGTTGGGTATTTTTTTCGAGTTCACTTCTCGGGTCCCTTCAGTGATCAGTTATTTTCTGTTTCTGCTTTTTGGATGTACTGCTCGTAGAAATCTAGAGCAACTTTATCGATAGTGTCGTAACCTTCAAAGACTTCAATTCCAGCGGTCTGCAACTCTTTTTTCGGACAATCACCAATTTTGGAAACTAATACACCTTTACAGTCAGTGATAGTTTTAATGATATTGTCTAGCGTTGCCTCTTCGCCGTATCCACCTTGACAAAAATGATCAATTTTGCGGTGTCCAACGAAAGAGACTTCTGAACCATCAACTTCGTAGATTTGGAACTCTTTGGCATGGCCGAAGTGTTGGTTCACTAACCCACTGCCTTTTGTGGCAACTGCAACCAAAATCTTAGGTTGATCTTTAGTCGGTTGCGGCTTGGCGGG
>Ga0207419_1000139_pt1 | contig 57690 bp, 66 predicted proteins | sample ElkSloMetagenome_4_FD_184723 | JGI IMG/M metagenome (GOLD analysis project Ga0207419, IMG submission 184723) | Hot spring microbial communities from Elkhorn Slough, Monterey Bay, USA - MD2A (version 2) | ecosystem: Environmental > Aquatic > Marine > Intertidal zone > Estuary: Microbial mat ...
TATTACAGTTTTGAAGTAAGCTTTCCTGTTATTTTTGTTCTTCAGCTTGTTTAAAAGTTTGCCAATATTATCATGAGCATTTTTCTGTGGACCTGCATACCTAGCTGAATGCACACCTGGCTCCCCGTTTAAAGACTCTACACATAAGCCTGTGTCGTCACCAAAGCAATTTAGTCCATAATGCTCAAATACATATTTTACCTTAATTAAGGCATTATCCTCAATTGTTTTTCCGTCTTCAATTATTTCTTCATTGCAACCAATATCAGTTAAGGATAATAATTTAATATTCGAGGGTATGATCTGTTTAAGCTCTTTTAGTTTATTATTATTATGGGTAGCAAAGACTATTTCCATTTTTAATCCTTAATAAAATCTTCACCTATGTGTTTTATAGCAAGTTCTATGTATTTTATTTTGCTTTCTCTTTCTGAAAGATGTCTGACTTGAAAAAGGGCATTCATCTTAAATGCGTTTACTAATTGTTCTCCATTATGAGTTAGGTGATTCACCTCAATATCATAGTCTTTAGAGATGTTTTTATAATAGGCATAAAAGTAAAGTAAAGTATCTTGTTTGAATTTGTATGAAGTCGTACTTACAGCATCATAAGCGCTTTTGAATACATTTTCTAGTTCGCTATCAGAAAGTGACTCAAAATCCATAGTACTTATATTGTTGCAATAGGACTTAGCCCGCCTTTTACAACATCGTTTATTTTTACTTCTACATTAGCTTCCAGAGGCAGAAAGATATCAACTCTTGATCCGAATTTTATAAAACCAGAATCTGAACACTGTATGGCTTTATCGTTTTTTTGGGCATAGTTGACAATTCTTCGTGCAACAGCACCCGCAATTTGCCGATAAGCGATTCTGCCGAATTTTTCAGTTTTTAAAGCAACTGTGGTTCTTTCATTTTCCTCACTTGATTTTGGGTGCCACGCCACAAGGTATTTTCCTTTATGATATTTGCTGTAAAATATTTCACCACTTAAAGGGTATCTTGTGACATGCACGTTCAAAGGAGACATAAATACTGAAATCTGATAGCATTCTTTTTTAAGGATCTCATTTTCAATCACTTTTTCAATCACTACAACTTTACCATCCACTGGTGAAAACGCTGTGTTCACATCTCTTGTATAATTTCGTTTAGGGTTTCTAAAGAATTGAGCAACTAAAACAAATAAAATTAAAGTGACTCCAAAGATTAAATAGTGTATGACCTCGTTTTCAATAAAATTTACACTTAAAAGATTAATACTGATAATAGAAATTATAGAAATAAGTAGTATTTGTTGTCCTTCTCTATGAAACATGGTTGATCAAAAATAAAAATCCGAATACAAATGTACTTGAAAATATTATACTATCCATACGATCGAAGACGCCTCCGTGTCCAGGAAGAATATTTCCACTATCCTTAACGGAAGCTTTTCTTTTAAATTTAGACTGAACAAGATCGCCTAAAGTTCCTACGACCGATGAAATTATACCAATGATTATCCAATTATACATGCTTAAATTATCATGAAAGAAACTTATGATTATTCCAGCTATTATCGTGCAAATAAAACCAGCTAAGAATCCTTCTACAGTTTTTTTGGGTGAGATTTTTTCAAATAGTTTTTGCTTACCAAAATTCTTTCCGTACAGGAATGCAAAAGAATCATTTACCCACATTAGTATAAAAACATAAAGTAAAATATTTGAATCGTATTCTGGATATAGTTTGGGGATTAGCGTTAAAAATACCATTGAAGGTACAATGAACAAAAGTGTAATAATATGTTTTTTTTCTTTAAACGCGTTTCTTCCTTTAAGTGAAAACAAATCTCTTAGCAATAGAAGTTTTACAAATAGGCATATGAGTATAAATATGAATACAACAATATCAATAGTATTAAAATAGTTGAAATATACTAAAGCAAGAGGATAAATAAAGTAGGAAAGGTAGTTTTTGAAATCCAGTAATTTTTGCAACTCATACAGGCAAATAAGACCTAAAATCCCGAAAAGAATTACTGTAGGAAGTTGACCGTATAATAAAGCAAAAAAAACTGCCGCTGCATAGACAACACCAGAAATTATTCTAGTTAAGAGCTCATTCATGAAGTTATAAATCTTCTAAGAGCAACAAATATAAGTTTTTTTGAGTGCTACCATAACTCAAAAAGTCAGAATCCGATTTTTCTTCAAATGTTTTCAACGTAGTTATGCTTGCAGGAATTTTAGAGCTGTATTTTCTTTTTATAAGCTGTAAGCCTTCACCAAGACTTTCAAGTAGCTGACTTGTAGTTGCATACATAATAAAATTGTGAGGTAGATCTACTAGTTTACCTTCGCCTACTTGATTAGAACAAACCAAAATTGATCCATTGTTGGCAATAAGATATTCGCAATTTCCTACAAGAACGCTAGCGGTTTTGTCATTAGAAAATTCTAAACCAAGATCTCTTAAAAACAATGAATCTCTGTCAATGTTGTGAGAATAAAAAGCTTGAGCTTCCCAATCATTTTCTAATAGAATATTTTTGAAATTCTGAAGTAATTCATCTTTATTTTCACAATAAATAAATTTACCACCATTCTTTTTAAAATTTAGCATAAAAAGCTCGTCTATTGGTGGTTTTTCAATTGGCATGAATTTACTTTTATCAGATTTTTTTGTGTCTGATTTTTTTTCTTGTATGCCCAATAGACGCTTGAAAAAACTCATAAATTTATATCATATGCTATTATAAAAAATTTAGGGTTATTGTTTTTCTTTAGATTTGGTTATTTTAGAATCTTCAGTTTCTTCGTTTTTAGAATTCTTATCTTTTAAATCTTCATCAGCTTCAGTTGATTTCTCATTAGTATTTTCTGATTCCGAGTTATTAGTCTGATTACCATTGATTTTGCTCTCTGATTTGTGATTATCGGCAATTTTTTTACCATTGCGAGGTTTGATCATTTCGGGTTTCTTAAAAGGTCTTTTTCCAAATATTTCTTCCATATCATCTTTAAAAATAACCTCTTTTTCAAAAAGTAAATCAGCTAACTCATCTAATTTATCGAGATTTTCGTCAAGGAGTTTTAATGCTCTATTGTACTGATCCTCAATAATATTCTTGATTTCTTTATCTATTACTTCAGAAGTTTTTTCACTATATGGCTTTTGAAAATTATACTCAGATTGCCCCGAGGAATCGTAATATGTTAAATTTCCTATTTTCTCATTCAAGCCGTATATGGTCACCATGGCTTTGGCTTGTTTAGTTACTTTTTCTAAGTCACTTAAAGCCCCTGTAGAGATTTTATCAAACTTTATTTTTTCAGCTGCTCTACCACCCATGGCTGCACACATCTCATCCAGCATTTGTTCAGTTCTTACAATAAGTCTTTCTTCTGGAAGATACCATGCTGCGCCAAGTGACTGTCCTCGAGGAACAATTGTTACTTTTACGAGCGGAGCTGCATGTTCTAAAAGCCAGCTCACTGTTGCATGTCCAGCTTCATGATAAGCAATCGCCTTTTTCTCATCCAGAGTCATGATTTTATTCTTCTTCTCGAGACCGCCGATTATTCTATCTACAGCATCGAGAAAATCTTGTTTCATAACCATTTTATTCCCTTTCCTTGCTGCAATAAGCGCCGCTTCATTACATACATTTGCTATATCAGCACCAGAAAAACCTGGTGTCTGCTTGGCAAGGAATTCTGTATCTAATTCTGTGTCAATTTTTTTGAGCGGCCTTAGATGAACTTCAAATATTTCTTTTCTTTCGCGTATGTCTGGAAGGTCTACATAAATTTGTCTATCAAATCTTCCAGCTCTCATTAATGCTTTGTCTAAAACGTCAGCGCGATTCGTGGCAGCCAAAACAATTACATTAGAGTTTCCTCCAAAACCATCCATTTCAGTTAAAAGTTGGTTCAAAGTATTTTCTCTTTCATCGTTAGAGCCTGAAAAATTGCTTTTTCCTCTAGCTCTACCTATGGCATCAATTTCATCTATAAAAATTATAGAGGGCGATTTATCTTTAGCTTGTTTAAATAAATCTCTAACTCTCGAAGCTCCGACACCAACAAACATTTCCACAAAATCTGAACCTGAAAGGGAGAAAAACGGCACATTGGCTTCACCAGCGACTGCTTTGGCCAATAATGTTTTACCTGTTCCGGGAGGCCCTACAAGTAATGCACCTTTAGGTATTTTACCACCAAGGTTTGTATATTTTTCTGGATATTTTAGAAAATCTACTATTTCCTGAACTTCTTCTTTAGCACCTTCTAATCCAGCCACATCTTTAAATGAGGTCTTAACATCTGTCTTTTCATCAAAAAGCTTTGCTTTAGATTTTCCGATATTAAAAATCTGTCCTCCGGGACCGCCGCCACTACCGCCACTCATTCTTCTCATGATGAAGATCCAAATTCCAATAATTAGCGCAAATGGGAGAAGAGTTATGAGTATATCACTAAATGTTGTATCCTGCGTTTCGTAGTCTACCTCAGTATTTTCAAGATTATACTCATCCTTGATTTTTTCAATTTTTTTCTCAAAGTTTTCCATTGTACCAAATTCAAATTGGTAGTCCGGCGTAACCGTGCCTGGCAAACCACTATTGCCTCTGGTTTTTTTGTGTTGAGGTTGAGATTTAGCCTCTGGGGTAAGAAATACCTTGGCAACATTTGATCCTTTGATGAGGACCACCTTTTTGATTTCACCTTCTTTTAGGTAAGTTTCAAATTTTTCTATACTCACATCATTTCCACCGCCTAAACCACCGCCAGCAAAGAATTGAATTGCAAAAAATAAAACAACAATTCCTATGATAATATATAAGTTATATCCTGGTTTTTTAGGATTAGGTTTTTTTGATCCCTTTTTTTGAGTTGTATTTTTAAAGTTTTTAGCCATTATTTTTTAACTACAGTATTAGTAATTTGTTTTTATTTCTGTGATTTTCGCATCTCCCCATAAACCTTCCAAGTCATAGAACTCCCTAGATTGCTGCTGAAATACATGAACTACAATATTTACATAATCCATTAAAATCCATTGGGAACCATTGTGACCTTCAACATGCCATGGTTTGTCTTTAATGTTTTTACTCACGTGTTTTTGGATAGAATTAACGATAGCGTCTACTTGTGTTGATGAGTTACCCGTGCATATTATGAAGTAATCACAGACATTATTTTCAATATCTCTTAAATCCAATAATTGAATATCTTCTCCTTTTACATTTTCGATACCTTCAATAATAAATGTTATGAGTTCATTTCCGTTTTTTGTCAATGTTTATGCTGAATTTTAGATTGTTACAAAAATAGTTTTTTTTACCGATTAGTTCTTTCACTTAACAAAAGATTATTCAATGATAATGCTAAATTGAAGTTGATTAAATTTGCTTAAAAAGAACCATCATATGCTACATGTCAAAGTTGATGCCACAAACTCTACAAATCAATTGGCCAAGGGGATAAATTACGATAAAAAATATGACATGTTTTGTGTTTCTACAGATTATCAAAGTAATGGCCGTGGTCAAAAAGAGAGTAAATGGGTAAGCGAAAAATCTAAGAATCTAATGTTGACAATAGTTTTTAACAATTTGGGGCTTGAAATTGAAAATAAATTTATTCTAAATATTCTGGTTTGCCTTAAGATACATGAGGTATTGGAAACTTTTAAACTTGATAATTTGGTTTTGAAATGGCCTAACGACATTTTGGCAGAAAATAAGAAAATTGGAGGTGTTTTAATAGAGAATACTATATCAAATAATTTGATTCAATCCACTTACATTGGTATTGGACTTAACGTAAATCAGGAAAAATTTCCAGGATTACCTCAAGCAGGATCCTTAAAAAATCTTTTGAGACGTAATATTAACAGAGACGGTTTGTTGAAAAGTTTAATTAATAATTTTAAAGATTTTACCGGAATTTTAAATCATATCAATCATTCTGTATTATTTGAGAAATACAAATATATTTTGCTTGGATACAATAAAAAGAACTTGTTTGTCTATGAAGACAAAGAAATTTATGGAACTATTACAGACGTAAGAACAGATGGAAGCCTTGTTATTTCATTTACAGATGCTACTCAGGAAGTTTTTCAGTTTAAAGAAATTTCTCAAGTATTCTAGGAATTTAATTTCCTAAAATTTTCTGATAATGCATTGATGAATTTATTGATAGGTGATTTGATCATCATGGCCATCATGGCATTAAATTCTCCATCAAACTTTAGCTGGAAATCAGTTTTTTCTTCTGCTATTGGGTCAAAATGTGCGGTTAAGCTAAAAGGAAATTTTCCGCCATCCGCAACAAGTACAATTTTGTTGAACTCCTGTTTTTCAGCAAATGCCAATTGAATTACAGGCATTCCTTTGAGTTGAAATAAAAAGCTTTTTTCAGTTAGTACCTCAAATTTTTCAATTCCATCCGGCATGATATTAACGTAGTTGTCTACTTTAGCTAAATACGTAAAGAGTTCCTTTTGAGATTTATTTATTGTAATTTTTGGTGTTTCTAAATTCATTATTTCTTTTTAATTGTTCTTCCATGTTTCAGGATTCATTCTCCATTCTTTAAGTACGTCAAGTTCTTTTTTACTGAGATAACCGGTATCATAGGCTTTATTTATGAGTACTTCATAATTACTAAGAGTGTGAAACTCAACATGCTGTTTTTTAAAATTTTCTACTGCTTTTTCAAAACCATATGAAAAAATAGCAATAAGTCCTTTTACCTTAGCTTGGCCTTGATTTTCTAAAGCTTTAACAGCATTAAGACTACTGCCGCCAGTACTTATTAAATCTTCTACCACGACAACATTTTGATTTTTTTCTAAAAGGCCTTCAATTTGGTTTTGTCTTCCATGTGATTTAGGTTTGGGCCTTACATAAACAAAAGGTAAACTCAAGGCATCAGCAACCAAAGCCCCAATTCCAATTGCGCCAGTTGCTACTCCTGCGATGACATCGGGTTTGCCATACAATTGTTCAATTTGTTTTGCGATTTGATCTTTGATATAATTTCTTATCGCTGGATAAGATAAAATTATTCTATTATCACAATATATTGGGGACTTTATTCCACTAGACCAGGTAAATGGTTCTTGCGGTTCCAATTTTATTGCGTTAATTTGTAGCAAAAGACCTGCGGTTTCTTGTGCTGTTGAATCATTTAAAATCATGAGTGCAAATGTATAAAGTTTTTCTAAATGACGTGCCAATTATTCTCTCTACTCAAAAGAAAATAGGGGGCAATTACTCTTCATATCCTATCAAAGCTGTTGATATAAAACAGGTTATAAAAGATATCCTAAACAAAAAAGTTCAATATGTAAATTTATATCATAAAAAAGAGGATAAATTACTGCATCACCTGAAAAAAAAGCTAAAAGTCATAGTTGCCGCTGGTGGTTTGGTCTATAACGACAAAAAAGAGATTTTATTTATTCACAGAAAAGGCAGATGGGATCTACCTAAAGGAAAGGTAGACAAAAATGAAGGCTTACAGGATGGTGCTATAAGAGAAGTAGAAGAGGAAACAGGTGTTAGGAATTTAGAAATAGTAAGATTTATTGATAAAACCTACCACATTTTAAGAAGGAATGGTAAGTATAGATTGAAAGAAACTTATTGGTATGAGATGTACACCAGTTACGATGGTGAATTAATACCTCAGGTTGAAGAGGATATTAAGAAAGTAAAATGGAAAAACTTTCAAAAATCTCAAGCCGCCGTCCATAAATCATATGAAAATATTAAACTTCTTTTCCCGCCAGAATATTTAATTAAACATCCTAAAGACAGGATATCTTAAGTGTGCTTCTTCATATAGCGGACTTTTCTTAAAAATCCAGTTTAATTGTTGATATGCACTATTGTTAAACACAGAATCTTGCTGTTTTTTATTAATAAATTCTTCGTTTATTTCCGGATGGTTTACCAAAAAATCTTTCGCATAATCTTCAAACACATAAGCTGAAAATCCTTCTTTTTGTTGTAAAATGCTATCAAAAAAATTCCAGTTAAAAAAAGAATCTCTTAAAGCCGGCTCTAAAGTTTCAATGATGTAGCGTCTTGATCTCTGATTGGTAGAAATTATATAATCACCTTGTTTTACATTGACAGCTTTCTCACTTTTCTCCACCTTGGTGTTATAGTGTAAATAATGTCCTTCATAAGGGCTTGTATAGGTTTTGTAGTCTAATATTCTATAACTTTCTACTGTAAGCACAATGTCTCTTTCAACTTGAGTAACTTCAACACCATTGATTTTTAGTTTATTCAAAATGTTACTCCAGGCGTGAGGAATTACATAAAAGTCCGGAATTATTATCGAATCCTCAGCTATATATCGATTATAATATTTTACAGGAAATGTTTGAGGTTCATCATTATTGTATTTGAGTCTTTGTTGATCAGTAACTTCACTTTTTACATATTCATATCCAAAGCCTTTAAAATTTAAGGTATCAAAGTTTTCTGAGTCTGTTACGTAATTGTAACGGTAATACTTATTTCTCCGGAAATCCTCAAAATTTTCATTTCTCTTATTTAATATTTCAGTTTTATATTTTCCAGACACTGTCATTACACTTTCTAACATTGCCTTGGTTTGAGTAACCCTTTCCAGATAAGGCTTAAGCATATGAGTTTCTATCATGAGGCCAATTGTATTCCAAAGTGAAGTGTAGCCTGTTGAATACCGTGGTGAATCAAAGAATTGAGTAATTCCAGAGTTTGGAGTTCTTCCAAATACATTCACATAAGGTGTTATTGGATAACCCTTATTCTTTAGATCTTTTTCAATTTCTGGTCTGAATGTTTTGTTAGTAAATTCACCTAAGTCATATCCGAGTTTGTTGTGTTGAGTAAATAGGTGCGTAAGCGTATATTGGTAGTCGGCTCCATTTGAAACATGAGTTTCCACGTAAACGTCCGGAGAAATAAGATGATAAATTTCCGCAAACGCCTCCATATTCTTTGTATCCATTTTTATAAAATCTCTGTTTAGATCATAATTTTTGGCATTACCTCTAAATCCATAAGCTTTTGGACCATTTTGGTTTGCTCTGGAAGTGCTATTTCTTTTGAGCATTCCTCCTACATTGTAGGCTGGAATTATATGTAAATTTATATGTTCGGGAAGCTCCACAGATTTGTTTACTAAATCTCTAAGTAAAATCATGCTGGCATCAATGCCATCTGGTTCGCCGGGGTGTATGCCATTATTGATTAAAATGTTTATAGAATTTTCAGATTTCTTTCTGTTGTAATATGAAACCAAATGAAGAGGCTCGCCTGCATCCGTGGTTCCCATTGTTTTCAATTCTACATTTTTTGAAAATTCTGAAGCATCTTTATAAAAAGCTATCATTTCTTGATAAGTCGCTGTTTCTTTTCCTTTAGATATTTCAAAACGTAACTCAGGATTAAATTTTGTAGTATTCTCATTTTTACAAGATAAAAATGTAAATGCTAAGATTATCATTAAAAAAGAAGCTTTCTCAAAAGGCATGTGCTGAAATATTTAGATTTGCGAAAAATACACAATTTGAAAAAATACTTCTACTTAATCTTTTTTTTAGCAGTTTTCCTGAGCAGTGCTCAAAACACTTCGGATTTTAATGAGCTCAAACTTGTAACTTTAACTGCTAATAAGGTTAGTTTAAAAACCTTTAAGCAAGATTCAATAAGTAGTAAAGACATTCAGTCTAACGATGGAATTATATTGACGCCCATTCTTAATCGTATTCCTGGTGTTGTGATGCAACAAGGAGCACTAAACACAAACAGAATTACCGTTAGAGGGATAGGAGCCAGGTCTCAATTTTCTACAAATAGACTAAAGCTCTACTTCGAAAATGTTCCTCTTACAAATGCCAATGGAATTTCTGTTTTAGATGATGTAGATTTAAACTCAATAGGTCAAATTAATATCATCAAAGGTCCTAAATCCACTCAATATGGTTCTAATCTAGGTGGACATATGATTCTTAAAAGTAAGGAAACCCGAGAGGAACAAGTAAGTTTCGGAATGTCTGGTGGAAGTTTTGATAGATTTCAGCTTTTTTTTGGGAGTAAACAAAACATTGGAAAAACGTCTCTTCAAGCTTATGCAAATCATATCCAATCCAACGAGTTTAGACAAAATATGGAGTATGAAAGACAAAACTTGAGTATATTCTCTAAAACAATATTTAACGAAGAATGGTCATTAGATAACATGCTTATTTCAACCAGACTCAAAGCATTCATTCCTAGTTCTTTGTCTGAAGAAAATTTCATTAATAATCCAGAAAATGCTGCAAGGAATTGGTTTGCGTCTGCCGGTTTTGAATCTTACGAAAAAATACTACTAGCCACAACTTTAAGTCATCAAATAAATCAAGATTTGAAGTGGATGACATCTATTTTCTTTAATTACAGAGATGGATTCGAACCTAGACCTTTTGACATTTTACAAGAACAAGAAGCTGGTTATGGTATGAGAAGCACATTAGATTTTAATAGCTTCATAAATAATAACCCCTTTAAATTAAAAGCTGGAATTGAAATTCAGTATGATGATTATTCTGTTTCAAATTATAATAATTTATACCAAAACACAACGGAAAGAGAAAGTATTCAAGGAGAATTGGTAAACGCTTTCGAACAGGGCAGATTGAGACTGAATGCATTTTCTGAAGCTGAACTTAAGCTGAATCAAAAAATTGACTTAAGCTTAGGTCTAAATCTAAATTTTGCTGAATACGAAACAAGTGATTTGTTTCTAGAAGATGGTTTTGACCAAAGTGGTAGGTTGTCTTATCGTCCACGCTTATTGCCAAATGCCAATATTAACTATAATGTGTCAGAGAGTTTTGACGTATTTGCAAATTACAGCATCGGTATTGCTGTGCCTGGAATTGATGAAAGTCTAGACGAAAATGGGTTTTTTAATCCAAATTTAAATACTTCTTTTGGCACCAATTATGAGTTAGGATTAGTACTGAAACCAAAACGTCTTAATTTAGATTTTCAGCTGAATGTCTTTCAGATGAATGTCGAAGATTTAATTGTTGCAAGAAGGGTTGAAGAGGATAGGTTTATCGGAATTAATGCAGGAACTACCAGACATTTTGGAATTGAGTTTTCTTCAAATTATCAAAAACAAATATCTAATTCGTTTAAATTAGATTTAAATGTAAACCTCAGCATCAATCAATTTGAATTTATTGATTTTGTTGATGGCGAAGATGATTTTTCTGGAAATAGAATCCCGGCTATACCGGATTATGATGCCAATTTAAATCTAAATATCCTGTACAAAAATAATTGTTCTCTATTGGTCAATACAGAAATGATCGGTCGTATGCCTTTAGATGATGTAAACTCTAACTTTACTGAAGCTTATCAGTTGCTTAATGTTCAACTAAATTATTTTACAGTATTATTTGAAGCTCAAAGTCAGTTCAGTTTTGGAGTAAACAATATTCTTGACATCGGTTTTCCGGCGAGTATTTTACCAAATGCAGTCGGTTTTGGAGGAAACCCTGCCAGATTTTTCTATCCTGGAACCCCAAGGCAATTCTATGCAAGGTTGGTGATGAATTTGTAGATTAAATATTCTATCGTTTATAGTCAATTCGACAATTAACTTGATTAAGATGAATTATAGTTGAAAATCTTGATATAAGAAAAGCTTAAAATTTTGTTTGAATTAATTTTTGAATAAAAAATCAAGTATTTTGCAATAAAGCGTTTTATTTTGAACAAAAAATCTAATAATCTTGAAGACTATCGTAAATCCTACGATAAGAACGAGCTTTTAAAATCTAATCTTGACGAAAACCCATTCCAACAATTTAGAACTTGGTTTGTTGAAGTAGATGAAGCCGGCAATGTAGACGAAGCCAATGCCATGACCATTTGCACAATAGGAAAAGATGGATTCCCTAAATCTCGAGTGGTTCTATTAAAATCCTACGACGAATATGGCTTTGTTTTTTACACAAATTATAACAGCGAAAAGGGAAAAGCACTTATAGATAATCCAAAAACTTGTCTGTCTTTTTTTTGGCCATCTGCAGAAAGACAGATCATTATAAAAGGAACTGCAAGAAAAATACCTCAGGAAGAATCAGACCGCTATTTTCAATCCAGACCTAAAGGAAGCCAGCTTGGGGCTATTGTTTCACCACAAAGTCAGAAAATAGAGAATAGAAAAGTTCTTGAGGAACGACTACTTTCATTAGAAATTGAGTATAAAGACAAAGAGATTTCAAGGCCAGACAATTGGGGCGGATTTCGTGTAGAGCCGGAATCTTTTGAGTTTTGGCAGGGAAGACCAAATAGATTACACGATAGATTCGTCTATGAAAAAGACAACGACTATGATTGGAAAATTAAAAGACTAGCTCCTTAATTTATGGGTAGAAGTTTAACTCTTATCAGACATGGAAAGTCGTCCTGGGAACATAAAGTGGATGATCACGACAGGCCACTTAAAAAAAGAGCTTACAACGATATAAAATTAGTTGCCGAAGAAATTAAATCTAGCATGAAGCCTGATTTTCATTTCTTTTCTAGTTCAGCGAACAGGGCTCAAACGACAGCCAGACTTTTTTTAGAGCATCTAAATTATAGTCCCTATAAACTTAATATTTTACCTGAGCTTTACACTTTTAATTATCAAAGCTTAAAACAGATTTTACAGGGAATGGATGATGAGTTTGAAGATTTAGTCATTTTTGGGCATAATCCTGCGTTTACAGAGCTTGCCAACGATTTTGGGAATATAGATTTTTATAATATTCCTACCTCTGGTTTGGTGCAATTACAGTTCGAAAATACTTCCTGGAAAGATTGCAAAAACGCAAAAACAGCCTTACATTTATTTCCTAAAAATCTTCGATAATGAATTCGTACAAATTCCATAATAGAGAACTAAGCTGGTTAAATTTTAATTACAGAGTTCTTCAGGAAGCTGCTGATTCTAATGTACCACTTATTGAAAGATTAAGATTTTTAGGTATTTTTTCTAATAATCTGGATGAGTTTTTCAGAGTGAGATACGCAACCTACAGGCGTATTTCTCAAAGCGAAGGAGGCAAAAACAAAATAATTAAGGGGTACAACGTAAATAAACTGCTCAAAGAAATTACCAATATTGTAATCAAGCAACAAACAGACAGTCTTAACATTCTTAAAGAAATTCATGAAAAATTAAAGGAGCACAAAATATTTATTATAGACGAAACTAAAATCGATAAGGATCACGAACAATTCGTAAAGGACTATTTTTTAAATAAAGTTAGTCCTGCACTCGTCACAATAATGCTTAATGACCTTGATAAAGCTCCAAACCTAAAAGATACTTCTGCCTACCTAGCTGTTAAATTGATACATCAAATCGATGGCGTTTCTCAAAAACCAAAATATGCATTAATTGAAATACCAAATAGCGTTAATAGATTTGTTGTTCTCCCTAGTAAAGATGACAACCAATATATCATAATGCTAGATGACCTCATTAGGTATAATCTCAATGTAATTTTCAATATTTTTGAATACAGTAGTATATCTACACACATGATAAAAATCACACGTGATGCAGAACTGGATTTAGAAGGTGATTTAGACAAAAGTTATGTTGAACAGCTGATAGAAAGTGTAAAAGACAGACTTGTCGGAGATCCTGTAAGGTTCGTTTATGATAAAAATATTGATAAAGATACTTTAGACTTCTTGTTGCTAAAACTAAAGATTGAAAACACAGATAGTCTCATTCCCGGAGGTAGATATCACAATCGACGTGATTATATGAAATTTCCAGATTTAGGAGCAAAACATTTAGTGTATGGTAAAATAGAGCCCTTGCAAATACCTGGGTTAAGTCAACAAGGTAGTTTGCTTAAAAAAATAGCAGAAAAAGACTATCTTCAGTACACGCCTTATCAGACATTTTCATACACTATTAAATTTTTAAGAGAAGCTGCTTTAGATCCTTACGTTAAGTCTATTAGAATTACAATTTATAGATTGGCCGAAGTCTCTCATATCGCCAGCTCATTAATTAATGCTGCAAAAAATGGAAAAGATGTTACTGTTTCAATAGAGCTTCAAGCCAGATTTGATGAAGAAAATAATATAAAATATTCTGAACGAATGAAGCGTGAGGGCATCAAACTCATTTTTGGGGTAACTGGTCTAAAGGTTCACGCAAAATCTTGTGTAATTGAAAGGTTAGAAGGGGAAAAAATTAAAAAATATGGATTTATAAGCACTGGTAACTTCAATGAAAATACAGCTAAAATCTATACAGACTACACGCTTTTTACAAGTAATAACGAAATACTGAAGGATATTTTAAAAGTATTTGAGTTTTTTGAAGCCAATTATAGGATAAAAAAATACAAACATTTAATTGTATCTCCGCACTATACAAAGGATTTTTTTATTAAAAAAATTAATCAGCAAATAGAACTTGCGAAAGCCAACAAGCCATGTGGTATAATGCTTAAAATGAATAGTTTGTCTAATTATGATATGGCAGCTAAACTCTACGAGGCGAGCCAGGCTGGTGTTGGAATTAAGTTAATAATTAGAGGTATTTGCTGCTTAGTTCCCGGTGTAAAAGGAATGAGCGAAAATATTAAAGCGATAAGTGTAGTTGATAAATTCTTAGAACATCCAAGATTGTTTATATTCAAAACTAAGAAAAAACATGAGGTCTATATCTCTTCAGCCGATCTTATGACAAGAAATCTTGATAACAGGGTTGAGATTACCTGCCCAATTTATGATAAAGATATAAAAGAAGAATTAGTCGAGACTTTTAATATTTGTTGGAAAGACAATGTGAAAGCCAGGGATCATGCCTCATATGATGAAAATCAATACGTTTCTAATGGTGAAAAACCATTCAGAAGTCAGTTTGAAACTTATAGTTATTATAAAAAGAAATTAGAAAAATTATAGATTTGCTTAAAATAAGAAAATTTGCTTCAATAGACATCGGGTCCAATGCTGTTAGACTTTTAATTTCCACCATTACAGAGCCAGAAGATAAACCCGTGACATTTAAGAAAACGTCATTAGTTAGGGTTCCAATCAGATTAGGTCAGGATGTTTTTGTAGAAGGTGCTATTTCAGACTATAATATTTCCAGGATGAAGCAAACGCTTAAAGCTTTTCAACTTTTAATGAATTGTCATAAAGTTGAAAAATACAGAGCTTGCGCAACCTCTGCTATGAGAGACGCAAAAAACTCGAAATCTCTCGTAGAAGACATTAAAAATGAAACAGGAATTACTATCGAAGTTATTGATGGAAACGACGAAGCAGCTATCATTGCGGCCACAGACTTACATGAACTCATTAAAACTGAGCAAACTTATATTTATGTAGATGTTGGCGGTGGTTCCACAGAAATAACCATTTACAAAGATGGTAATACCGTGGCTTCAAAATCTTTCAATCTAGGCACAGTTCGTTTATTAAACAATCTTGTCTCTGAAGATGACTGGGAAATGTTTAGAAAGTGGATTCAAGATCATACCAAAGGAATGTCAAAAATAGAAATGATAGGTTCTGGTGGGAACATCAATCATATTTTCAAAGCTAGCGCCAAGAAATTGGGCAAACCCTTATCTTTCTTTTATTTAAGCTCCTATTATCAATTGCTTCAATCCCTAACATACGAAGAACGAATTGCACAATTAAGCATGAACGAGGATAGGGCAGACGTTATCATTCCAGCGACAGAAATATATCTTACAGCGATGAAATACAGCAAGTCAAGAACTATACACGTTCCTAAAATTGGATTGTCTGATGGAATAATAAAATATCTCTACAACGAATTGAAAGAGCAGGCTTAGAAAGACGTATTAAACGCCAATGTAAATCCAGAACTTTCGGGAACAAATCGACATACACCGCCAACACACACTAATCCACCTCTTTGTCTACCATAGTTTAAAGCGATTCTGTATCTGCCTTTTCTAAAGGAACCTCCAAAATTTAGATAATGGACACGTTCTTCAGGTTTATCGCTTCCATAGTTGTAAATATCCCATACATAAACAGAAAAATTTTCATTTGGATTAAATTCAAGAGTTCCGCCAACCCAATCCTTCCTGTCTGCTGTTGCCCACATTTTCTCTACTTCAAATCTAATGGATTTAGTTTCTGTAAAATTATAGGTAGCATCGGCAACAACTATATCTGCATTGACAGGATCACGTCCATCCAAAAATCTTAAATCGCTAAATTGATCAATATAAATAGCTCCAACATGCCAGTCATCATTGATTTTCTTGGTGATTTCTACACTGTAATCTGAAAAGAACTTGTTTCCAATTCCAAAAAAATCTACTTCATAATTAGGTGGACTAAAAGTATAAGTTCCCGGCAAATTATACCAGGATGCTAAATTCACTGAAATATTAGTTCCGTATTTTCCACCAAGAGCTGTACCTTTTGGTATTGAATAGAAAAAATCAATTTGGCCACCAGTTTCTCCAGCCCTCATAATTTCCGGATCTACAAAAGACACACCATTAAACGCTTGATAAACGTAAATATTCGATAACTGAGAATGATGCTGTTTTGTTAAAGCAGGAACAAAATTCATGATACCATCAAGAAAATCTAGACTTGAGGTCAAATCTCCCTGAAAATCAACAAAAGTCGTTGGTTCTCTTTCAGATAGGAAACTCATGTTTTGAACCCTTCTTAATGTCACATCAATTCCGTAATTAAGGCTGGAATAGCCAAAATTCAATTGAAAGGCATGACCTGGTTCTACAAAGTCGTTACTAAGTCTTCCTTGAGAATCTACAATACCATCTTCATCTTTGTAGGTAGCTTCACCATTCAAATAAAATGAATTGTTAAGGTAATCAAATCGGAATGAATAGGCATTTGTCAGTTCATTAAAGTTAGGGTTTTCAAAATCTACTTCTTCATATCTTCCTACATAGCTTAATCCAACACTTAAATCCTGATTTTTTTCATAGAGATTGAGCCATTCTCCTAAGAAAATGTCAATATCTAACCCATAAATATCGCCATTGGTAACATGAAAACCAGAACGCTGTCTTCCATAAAGCGCTGTGATGTTAATATTGTCATTTGGAGAATACTTTATTCTTCCGCCCCTAAGTGCAGAATTAATTCCCAAAGCCCTGTCTTCCCAGGCACGGAGTAAAATACCTGACCCGAATTGTTCATAAAAATGTCCAACTGTTGCCTGAAACTTCTCATTTTTATAATCTACAAAATAAGTTCCTAAATCTGTACCATTAAAAAGTGGATTGTAATTGAGAAGTGCGTTTGGCTCATAAGATTCCAATTGAAATCCTGCTGTCCAGTTATTTATGTTGTAGTTAACAAAGAGATAATTGTTTGATCTTAAAGGCTCTTCAGGTTGAACAAAATTTAGACCTTCATCATCCAAGTAATACTGGGCATTAGATTCTACACCACCATAAATTCTACCAAAGTCTTTCTTTTCTTTTTCTTCTTCTTGAGCATAAATTGAAAATGAGACACAAGCAATGAAGAGAAGTAAGTATTTTTTCATTAAAGTGTCTTAGAGTTCTTTAAGTTTTTTATATAACTCCATCTCTGCACCTTGACTATAGCCGTTGACAATGTGTTTTATTTCTCTATTTTTAACAACCACTGTATAAGGTATATTTACAATGGCAAGAGCTCTTTTTAATTCCTGGTTTTCGTCTAAAAGTATTTCGTAAGGCCAATTTTTTCCATTGACCATTGGTCTGATTCTTTTTTGTGTTCTGCTGTCATCGGTTGAAATCGCCACTAATTCCATGTTCAATTCTTTAGACCATTTAGGGTAATGTTCTTTTATAGCTTCTAATTCTCTAATACAAGGCACACACCAGGTGGCCCAAAAAGAAAACACATAAATTTTATCTTCTTCAGCAAAATCAGAACTTACATTTACTGTTCTATTCTTTAAATCTTTAATGGTAATATTCGGCAAAGTCTCTTGCCCAAACCCAAGCTGAGCAATTAAAAAAAATACTATAATAGATGCTTTCATGTTAAAATTTTAGGTATTCCCAGCAAATCTAAAAAAATATATTAATTCTAAGTTAATAATTTGTTTTTGTTTGTTAAGTTTGAACTTTATAAAATTAATACATAATGAGATACTTTTACTCTGCAATCATATTTCTATTTTTCTTTAGCTCTTCAGCTCAATTAACGCTTACTAATTTGGCCGATAATTCAAGTATAAGTGATGGAGATGTCTTTACTTATGATAAGACAGCCACACTAGATCCGTCTGACCTTGATGGAAAATTGAAATTTAGAATTTCAAACGCTTCAACTACAGAATCTATTCGAGTTTTGGGAGAGATTGTTGCTTTTACAAATACAGATGGTACAGGGAGTCAGTACTGTATTCAGCCATCTTGCTTTTTTGATATGTCTTTGGGGCAAACAATACCCAATAGTCCGCTTGAATTAGCGCCTGGTGAAGATAACGGTGATTTTGATTCTTTTTATAATTCAAATCCAGGAGATGGCGTCAATTATCCATTAACCTACACTCTAAGATTTTATATGGTTGACAACAATGATCAAGAGGTTGGAGACGATATAACCATTACATATAGTTACACTCCTGAAAATTTTAGTACTTCAAGTTTTACGTTGGAAGATTTAGGAATAGTATTGCATAACACCTTCGTTTCAGAAACTCTGAACTTTGATGCCAATAATGAAATCTCTTTTAGACTTTTCGATATAAATGGAAGAGAAATTGATTTTTATGAAGCAAATATTGGGCAGCACCAATACAATATGGGTCATTTAAGCACTGGATACTATTTAATATCATTTAGGGATAATACTGGAAAACAAACGCAAACCAGAATACAAAAAAAATAGTTTAAAATGAGATTTTTATTTCGATTACTATTTACATTTATATTTTTCTCTTTGACATTTTCTTGTTCAGAAAAATATGAAACAGAAGAAGGTATTTCAGGTATTTTTATTCAAACTAATTCTAATTCAAGAATAATAGGTCAGGAGTTAACCGTCAGTGTAAAAACTGAAGCAGGAGAAGATTTAACTGATCTAGCTACAATATATGCTAATGGCGAAATCTTAGCAGTCCCAAATTTTAATACCAATGAAGTCGGAATAGTAACGCTTCGAGCTACTTACCAAGGTTTAGAAACGGCTGAAGTAGAAATTGAATATCACGACGGTTCACAAACAAATTTTAAGAAAAATGTTTTAATTGAAGATTACACGGGAACTTGGTGCGGTTGGTGTCCAAGATTGTCCTATGCCATGAAGTTGGTCGGAGAACAGACTGACAATGCTGTATTTGTTGCTATTCATAGAGCGCCAACGGGTCTTAGTGATCCCTACGTTTATAATGATGCAAACGAATTAGAGCAACTCATTAATACTCCTGGATATCCTAAAGGCTTTATAAATAGACTGACACAGTGGGATTTTCCTGAGCCCGATAATGTTGGTCAAGTTATAGCATTTACACAAGGAGCTAATCCTAAGTTGGGTCTTAAAATGTCATCAACCATTGATAATAATCAAATATCATTAGATGTTGACGCCCTTTTTGCTAAGGATTTTGAAGATCTGAAATTAATTGTCTATGTATTAGAAAATGGTTTGGTTTATCCACAAGTTAACTACACTTCGTACTTTGGTGGAGACAATCCTATTGAAGATTATGTACATGACTACACTTTAAGGGAAACAATAACAGATATTCTTGGTGAAGAAGTTCCAAGTTCTTCGACTAAAAGAGGATTAGAATATAAAAGAACTTTTTCTTTTAGCATTCCTGAGAATATTGAGGACATCAATCAAGTCGATTTTGTTGCCTTCCTAACAGATTCAGAAGGGAATGTAATCAATGTCAGAAAGACGGCTCTAGGAGAAAATCAGGACTTTCAATTTTTAGAATAGCAAATAAAACATAAAAAACAAATCTATTAACCTTTAAAAATAACTGTTTATGAAAAAAATTACTTTTATGGCTGCATTATTGGTTCTGTCTTTTGGACTGAATGCACAAACTTATTTTACAGATGATTTCTCTTCTGGAAATTTGAATAATTGGACTTTAGTAGATTCGGATGGAGATTCAAACGAATGGTTTATTTTTGACTCTGGGCTACCAAGCCAAGGTCAAGTTGCTTCCTCCGCTTCGTGGACTGGAGGAACTATCTTGTTTCCAGATAACTGGATGATTTCACCAGCAGTAGATTTAAGTACTGCTTCAGGCACAGTCGTTTTAGAGTGGAGTGTTTATGGTCAGGATCAGAGTTGGGCTGATGAAAACTATACTGTTTATGTAGCTACAGCTGATGATGTTACAACCTTAAGTTCTTCTTCTACTACATTTAACGAGATTGTTGGTGCAACAGGTGAAGGTGTTTATGTAAATAGAAGTCTAGATGTTTCTTCTTTTGCGGGTCAAACAATCTATGTTGGCTTTAGACATCACAATGTTTCTGATCAGTTTAGGCTGAATATTGATGATGTTGTTGTAAGAACACCCCTAGCATTAGATGCTAACTTGACTGGTTTGTCACTTGATAGATATTCACTGGCTTCGACCGATAATCAACTTTCAATTGAAGTTAATAACAATGGTGCTACTGCAATAACATCTTTGGAACTTAACTGGAATGATGGTACAAATGACCATATCCAAACAGTTTCTGTAAATATTGCTCCAGGTCAAACTGAAACTGTAGATCACCCTACTCAAGTTAATTATTCTACCATCGAAGAAAAAAACATAACAGTATCAGTATTGAATGTTAATGGCAGTACAGATGGTGATGCCAATAATAACTCGTTGAATACCTTATTTAATACCATTTCTCAGGCTGGTACTACAAGAGTACTTATAGAGCAACAAACTGGTACATGGTGTGGCTGGTGTCCTCGAGGAAAAGTTGGAATGGCTTATATGGAAACAACCTATCCGGATAATGTAGTACAAGTCGCTGTTCATGCTGGTGATCCAATGGAATTAACGCCTTATACTAATGGTGTAAATGCTATAATAGGCGGAGGTTACCCTGATGCTGCGATCAATAGAAAATTTAACGCAGATCCCGGCACAAGTTCTCTTGAGCCTGCTTACAATGCAGAAATAAATGCAGTTGTTCCAGCAGAATTAAATTCTTCTGCCACACTGAATGGATCTACTTTATCTATTAACGCAAGCGCAACTTTTTTTACGAATTTTTCAAATGCCAATTTTAGAATGGCAGCCGTAATTACAGAAGATAACGTAAGTGGTACATCATCTCAATACGCACAAGCTAATTTTTATGCTGGTGGTGCAAATGGACCAATGGGTGGTTATGAAAGTTTGCCTAATCCCGTTCCAGCCTCTCAAATGACATACAATTATGTCGGAAGAGCCTTGTTAGGCGGTTTTGATGGAGAATCAGGTTCTGTTGCAACTACACTGAATGATGGTGATACTTCCTCAACTACTTTCACTTACGATATACCGTCTACTGTAGATCAAAATAATATCAATGTAATTGTATTATTGATTGATTCATCTGACGGAAGCGTAGTCTCTGCACTCGAAAAAACAATTAGTGAGATATTGAGTGTTGAAGAAAATAATGTTATCGATGGCATTACAGTTTATCCTAATCCAGTAAACGATGTACTAAAAATTAATATGAAGCAATCTTATGGAGATTACAATGTTTCTATTTATGATTTACTTGGAAGACAAGTGATAAATAAATCATACAGCGATTTGAATGGATATAATGATTTGGAAATTGATATGAATAGCCTTTCTTCTGGTCAATACGTTGTGAAGTTAAGGAATAATGAAAATACTTATTCTACGAAGATTTTAAAGCAGTAAATTTTAATTCACAATTAAATCTTACGAATAGCCACTTGTTTTTTAATGAGTGGCTTTTTTTATTAAATCAAATACTATTTCAGTACTTCAACCTCCATCTGAATGTTCCTTAGCGGCCACTCACTGGCATCGATTTCAATTTTCTGCATCTCTTCAAGAACCTCCATTCCTTCAATAACTCGACCGAAAACCGTGAACTTTTCGTTGAGGTGTGCAGCTCCATTTCTGTCCATAACAACATAAAATTCAAAAGCACTTGAAGAATTACTAACTTTTTGGCTCGGTGGTTTTGCCATCCCTACATAGCCATATTTATTTTTATTCAAGGGACTGTATTCATTAGGTACAAAGTAGTCTCCAATCTTTGCTCTTAATTTTTGCGTGCTCGGCTTATCGCTGTTTCCACCCTGAACTACAAAACCACTATCAATCCTGTGGAAAAACGTATCATCATAATATCCCAATTTAGCTAAGCGTATAAAATTGAGTCGATGTAGTCTTTGTTGAGCAAACAATTGGATTTTAAAACTGCCAAAACGCGTATTGATTTGAACTAAAGATTCGCGGTTATTCTTCTCGTACTTTTTTAGATAATTTTCTAAAGTTTCCTGCGTTAAGGTTTCAATATGAGATACATCCACATCATCTTCGCCGCCAGCAGGAATATTAACTTCTGGTAGTTTATCTTTGTTTAAAGTATTAATTTTTTTTAATGTTTTTTTAGGATCAGAATTAGTTTCGTTTTTACAAGAATAAGCTGATACAACAAGACATAAACCGAATATAACCCTAAATGCAATTTTCATATTTCAATCATATTTTGCCAAAAATAAAAAAAAATGAGTTACCTGGTCTGGATGCTCAACTCTTATTGGCTCCAGAGTTTAGAAAGAAATCTCTGAAGAATAGTTTTGATCTAAGTTCTGCAAAAAAAGCCGGTGTTTTAATCCTATGCTATCCTGATAGCCACGGTGTTATTCACTTTGTATTAATTTTGAGAAAGGCCTACAAAGGGGTTCATTCTGCACAAGTAGCATTTCCTGGTGGTAAACTCGAAGACCAGGATAAAAACTTGACAGAAACTGCAATCAGAGAAACCGAAGAAGAAATAGGCGTTAATTCAAATAGAATTAATGTAATACGTCCAATGACAGAATTATATATACCGCCTTCAAACTTTTTGGTAAAACCTACTTTGGCTTCAATAGATTACACACCTGAATTTGTAAAAGAAGATGCTGAAGTAGACAAAATAATTCAAGTAAATTTTAATGAATTTCTCGATACTCCAATCACCAAAGATAAAATTACCACCTCATATACAGGAGAAAGAGATGTGATGTGTTATAAGCTTAATGGATATACTGTTTGGGGCGCTACGGCAATGATGTTGAGCGAATTACAAGTTGTTTTCAATAAACTATAGTTATTTTATCCTAAATCCACTTGCTGCATGCTTAAATAAAGCTTCAATGAAATGATGAGAGGTCATGCTAATTATAATTTTAAGTTCTTGGCTTAAAGTACTTTCATCATCCAGGAACTGAAAAATATTTTTAATGTTATTTTTTTTATACATTTTATAAAAAAGCTTCTCGCCATAACTATTGTAATTTAAGAGCACATCCAGAAATAGCTTATCATAGTGTTTGAATCTTTGTTTATGTAAGTTTTTATGAGGCGTTCGTCCATTTTTTATGTTTTCAACTATTTTCTTTGAAAATCTTTCAGCATTTTTAAAAGAGTAGCCTGTCGAAGCCTTTACCCAACCACCTGACGTACCTATCTTGGTTATTTTGCTTGATTCTTGTTTATGAAAAGGATAACTAGACATTGGGATGACTCCCTTTTCAGATTCTGAAATTTTATAATCTTCAGTATGTAATCTTTTTGATAAATAGGTGTTGATGTATTTGTCGTAGGTTTCTTCAGATACTAAATTAGGTGAGAAATAGGTAAACTCAACAAAGCCCTTAGTTTTACTAAAAGGTAAAATGTACATGAAACAGGTTTTGGATTTATCTCCTATACTGTAATCCATCATGCAAAATCTTTCAGGAGTGAAGACTTCTTTTTTTGCTTCTATAATACAGCCTTTAAAATGCTGTAGGATATTTAAACTATGCTTCGGTTTGAAGTTTTTTGGCAATCTACTATCAAATACATGCTTAGATCTATAATTTTTATGGCCACATATCTCCAGTATTTCAAATGATTCATCAATTGTTTTGATCTCATCTTCAATCCAGTCTATATTTACCGCATTTTCAATTTTAGCCTTCGCATAGTTGTAAAAATCGATTGACCTTAACATTTTATAGTTGTATTCATTTAGGTTAAGGGCAATTGTGTCGTCAAAAGCTATAAATTCTCCTTTATTCCATGATTTATAAATAATATCATCATAATAACCTTCTCCAACTTCCCAATAGCTCCATGTTTTATCATTTTGAAAAGATGTTCTCTTTTCTATAATCCCTATGGTTTTATTCTTAAAAAATGGATCTCTCGTGAAGGCCAATGCCAACTGTAAGCCAGAAGCCCCAGATCCAATGATGATATAATCATATACTTTAGAAGACATAAAACGCGATAAAAAATAAGACTTGAACTACATAGGTGTTGAGGCAAATAGCAAAATTTCTTTTTGTATCCAGCTTGAGAGCAGCTAAATTAAAAATGTATGCTAATAAGAACCAGGTAATATAATTTTGAAGCGGTACAGTGGGATTTTCGAATTTCCAAAAATCAAAAATTGGCGCCGATTGCTCAATAAAAAAATCAAACAGCAACATCAAAAATGCGGCTATTCCTGCTTTAATAAAAATAGATTTTAAAGGAAGTCTTTCTGCAAGACCAGAGCTAATAAAGCTTAATACAGCCCAATTGACACCTATGATTACAGGAACTCCTAAGACTTTAAAACCAAGATTTTCTCCATAGGAATACTCTCCAAAAACTTTTCCTGTAGCTACCCCGATCACCTCAGCAAAATAACCAAGTAAGGCGATTATGGTAAAGACCAGTACATTTCTTTTGTTTTGTACGGGATAAAAAGTGATGACAAGAAGGCTTATAAACCAAAGATTAAGTGCAGATAGTGGTAAAAAAAAATCCTGAAAGCCTATTTTGATACCAATAAACGCAGAGATGTGCATTAACCAAAGCAACCCAATACCATAGTTTTTTTTATGTTCTTTTATCATAAATGCTTCGAAGTATGTTGAGAAACTATTTTAGCAGACATCAAACATAAAGGAATACCACCACCAGGGTGAACTGATCCACCACAAAAGTATAAGTTCTTGAAATGCTTAGAAAAATTGGGATGCCTTAAAAAAGCTGAAAATTTGTTATTACTTGAAGTTCCATATAAAGATCCTTGAAAAGAGGCTGTTTCCTTTTCTATGTCTTTCGGAGTTAAAACTTTTTCTACTTCAATATGGTTTTCAATTCTGGTGTTTAAAATTCTATTGATTTTATTGATTATTTTTTCTCGTATGAAGGTCGTTTGTTCGTTCCAGTTTTGTCCTTCATGCGTTGGTGCATTTACCATCGTAAACCAATTTTCAGAATTTTCAGGGGAATCTTCCTTAATATGTTTAGAGGTTATGTTGATGTAAACTGTCGGGTCTTCATAAAAGTATTTTTTTTCAAATAAATGATTGAATTCTTTTTCGTAATTGTCTGAAAATAAAATGTTGTGCAAGTCAAGTTCTTTGAATTGTTTGTTTATTCCCCAGTAGAAAATTAGTGCAGAACTTGATCTTTCTTGTTTTAAAGTTTTCTCTGGTTTAGGCTCATCTTTTAGGATGTTTTTGTAAGCCGTATAGACATCCATATTACAGACAACTACATCGGCATAATGAGATTTGTCGTTTACTACTATTCCTTTAATTTCATTTTTTTCTTTGATAATTTTATTGACAAGTGAATTGAAGTGAAATTTGACCCCTTCAGACTCGGCCAATCTAGTGAGGCTTTGAGAAATATCATGCATTCCTTTTTTAGGCAAATAGGTGCCTAAGTGCATTTCCAAGTGAGGAATCATAGACATTATACCTGGAGTCTTATAAGGAGATGACCCATTATACGTGGCAAACCTGTTAAAGAATTGAACAAGTTTCGGATTTTTGAAGCTTTTTGTATTGACATCGTCAAGACTATCATTTAAGTCCAATTTGTAAGATGAGGTTAAAGCTTTAAAAGTTTCAAAGTTTAAAAATGAGCTGGTTTTGTGTAGAGATTTTTCCAAAAATACCGGAGAAGTCAAGTTATATTTTAATTTACTTTTTTGAAGATACTTTTTGATGTTTTCTTTTGGTTCATTAAAGGTATCAGAAGCCTCTTCTATAAATTTCTTGGTATTTGCTGAAGCAGAAAAACTGGTTCCATCTTCCCAAAAATAATTACAAATAGTGTCCTTTTTTATGTATTGAAAATGGTCTTCAGGTTTTTTATTGAAAAGCTGGAATAATTCTTCAACTAAAGTTGGCATTGTGAAGAGCGAAGGACCAAGATCAAATCTATATGCGTTAAGATATAGAGCATGTATTTTGCCTCCGGTGTAGTTATTTTTTTCAAAAACATCTACATCATATCCTTGATGTTTTAGTCTTAGTGCTGAAGCCAAACCAGCAATCCCAGCACCAATAACTATAGCTTTTGACATAAATTTTATCTGTATTTTTTAAAAAATCGCATAGGTGGTATTAACATACCGAAGCATTCTCCATCTTTTTTGCCTATGTGTTTATGATGGATTTTATGTGCTCTTCTTATGGCTTTTGCATACCAATTGTCTGCCTTCCTGAATAGTTTGAATCTTTGGTGAATAAAAATATCATGAACTAAAAAGTACGTAGCACCATAAGCAGCAATGCCAGCACCAATTGGTACACCAAACCAATATCCCAGGCTATCAACGTAAATAAAAAAGAACATGCTAATAGCAGCGTAGAATACAAAAAATAAGTCATTTCTTTCCCACCAGCTCTTATGATCCTTTAAATGATGATCCTTGTGTAAGGACCATAAAAAACCATGCATGACATATTTGTGCGTAAACCATGCCATAAATTCCATTATAAAAAAAGTAACTATGAATAGAAGTATAGAATAAAATACCATATATTATATCAAGTTTAGTCTACAAGATATGTAAGATTGAGCTAACAAACCAGCTTTTTGATAGTCATTTACACGAATTCTAGTTGACTTTATTTGAAGTGAAGGTGTTTTCTTCAATTTATGTAAAAGCTTTAGATAATAAACATAAGCTGTGTAAACACCTAACTTCGCTTCAACAGGGAGTTGTACAATACCTCTTAAACCAGCTTCAAAGTCATCTTCAATCTCTTGAATAATTCTCATTTTAGTTTTTTCGTCTAATTTATCCAAATCAACATTTGGAAAATAAGTTCGGTTTAAATCGTCATAGTCAGCTTTCAAGTCTCTTAAAAAGTTGACTTTCTGAAAGGCAGATCCTAATTTTTTCGCATCACCCTTAAGTTTATCATATAATTCATCGTCACCTTTTACAAACACCTTTAAACACATAAGTCCTACTACATCAGCACTTCCATAAATGTATTGTTCATACTCTTCAACTGTTTTGTAGGTATGTTTGTATAAGTCTTTTCTCATGCTTTTCATAAATGCTTCATAAAGATGAGCAGGTATATTATATTTATGAACAGTTTCCTGAAATGAATTTAAAATGGGGTTAAGGCTAATTTTTCTCTCAATAGCGTCGTTTAATTGTTTTTCAAAGTCATCAAAAAGGGCCTCTTTATCATAATCATGGAATGTATCCACTATTTCATCTGCAAATCTTACAAATCCATAAATATTATATATGTCTTGTCTTATAGAGTTTCCTAGTAGTTTTGTCGCTGATGAAAATGAAGTACTGTAAGATTTAGTTACATGCATACTACAATGTCTGGCGATATTATCAAAAATAGATTTCATGATTTAATTGTATTTCTTGATGAGGTCTGAAACAAGTTTTCCAGATATCAGTGCTGGAGGAACACCAGGACCAGGCACTGTGAGTTGACCAGTAAAATATAAGTTTTTTACTTTTTTACTTTTCAACCGAGGTCTTAAAAAGGCAGTTTGCAGTAATGTGTTAGCCATTCCATAAGCATTGCCTTTATATGAGTTGTAATCTTTTTTAAAGTCTTTTGCACAAAAAGATTTCTTAAAGATAATATTATCCTGTACACTTTGTCCAGTAAGGTCTTCAAACCTTGTAATAATTTTTTTAAAATAATCTTCTCTCAATTCCTCAGTATCATTAATGTCTGGGGCAAGTGGAACAAGAAAAAAACCATTTTCACAACCTTCCGGCGCTGTATCTTTATCAGTTAAAGATGTAAAATTAGCGTAAAATAAGGGCTCTTTAGGCCATTTTGGTGTCTTGTAGATATCATCAGCATGTTGATTGAAGTCAACATCAAAAAATAAATTGTGATGATTAATATTTTTCAATTTCTTATCGAAGCCTACATAGAAAAGTAAGGATGAAGGAGCAAAAACTTTTCTGTCCCAATACTTTTCTGAATATTGTCTATACTGTTGATCTAACAAGGTCTCTGTGTGATGGTAATCCGCACCTGATAAGACCAAATCAGTAGGTGTTATTTCACCATTAATGGTCAAACTTTCTACTGCGCCAGAATAATTGATATTTATTTTATCTACAGTTGCATCAGTTTTATACTCAACGCCCAAGGATGTACCTAAATCTTTCATAGCTTTTACAACACTGTGAAATCCTCCTTTTGGATGCCATGTACCTAACCCGAAATCTGCATAATTCATAAAACTATAAAAAGATGGTGTATCCTGTGGTCTAGCGCCTAAAAATAAAACTGGAAATTTAAGAATTTGTTTAAGCTCATCATTTTCAAAATCTTTTTCAACATCTCTACTTATGTTGCTGAAAAATTCACCGACTTTACCAACTGTTGCAGGGGTTACAAGCTCTAATGGAGATTCACCTGGTTTATAAACCAACTTTTTTATAGCTATATCATAATTAGATCTAGCATTATCCATAAACTTTTTCAGTTTTTTCGCACCATTTTTTTCTTTTTCTTCAAAGGCTATATAGATATCATCAAGATTATCTGAAACTTCAAAGGTACTATCTTTGCTAAATATTACTTTGTATCCGGGATTCAATTTATCTAATTGATAATAATCTTGAGGCTTTTTACCAAAATCACCAAAATATCTTTCAAAGACATCAGGCATCCAGTACCATGATGGACCCATATCAAATGTAAATCCTTTATGTTCGAATTGTCTGGCGCGTCCACCAATCCCAGAATTTTTTTCTAAAACTGTGACTTTGTATCCTTCTTTGGCCAAATAAGTGGCTGCAGACAATGAGGAAAAGCCTGAACCGATAATGTGTATAGATTTGGGCATTCTATAAATTTAATGTCAACTTATTTATATCCTCAAAAACTTTGACACGATTTGGTAGCGTGATGTTTTTTTCTATAATTTCATTAGCTTTTCTCCCAAGTAACCAATATTCGCATCCTTCGCCAGTGCAGATATTTTCTGTAAATCTATTTAAATATTCCTCAATATTATCTGGTTTAACAGTAAGATAAGAAACAAAAATCGTGGTATCAAATAGCTTAGACAGATAAGTTAAATCTTCCATTGGCAAACTTTGCCCTAGGAAAATAACTTTGTAACCATGTAAGAGAAGTTCGTAATTTGTATAAAATAAACCTATATCATGTATTTCTTCTTCTGGCAAGAACAAGATAAAGACCTTATCAGTTTTTGATGGTTTTTCGAATTGGAGTTTTTCTATATTCAAAAACAATTTTTGTTTGATGAGTGTAGAAATAAATTGTTCATGTGCAGGTGTTATGGTACCAGCTTGCCATAGAAAGCCAATTTCTTTTAATAATGGTAAGAAGACATCATTATAAATTTCTCTAAACGTATTATGTTCTAGAAGACCATCATAAGTTTTTAAGAATAGGGCCTGATCAAAATTCATCATGGCTACTTTCAAAGATTTTACCGCTCTATTTGTGTTGCTTCTGCTAGTGGTGATTTTTTGTACAAGCTCACTGATGTCTTTATCAGACATTTTAGATATTCGAGAAATCTTATAACCGTTCTCATTTAGAAAAGCTATGTTTAGAATTTTTTGAAGTCCATTTACTCCGTAGCTTCTAATATTAGTTTCTGTCCTCTTAGGCTCTAGAACTTTATATCTTTTTTCCCACATTCTAATTGTGTGCGCCTTAATTCCGCTTAGAGATTCTAAATCTTTAATGCTGAAGTTTTGTTTAATATTTCCCATAATAAAGTTTAACACTCCAAAAATAAAGATTAATGTTACATTTTGTTTAAAAAAACAAGTTAAATATTAAACACCTTTGTTAAGATGTGTTAAGTCTTTTTAAGGAAAAAGACAATAAAGATTAGACAAAAAGCCTCAATAGAGCTGATATTGTTAAAGATAAAGTAATAAAAAGCTAAAAAATAAAATGACAGATTTATGTCTTTTAAAACTATTCAAAACTAATTTTGGATAAGTCTTTCTTGGTAAAAACCTCATTTTCGTGATAATAATTTTGGCAATATTCAAGTGCGGTTTTGCCTCTTGTAACTAATACATCATATTTACTTGAATATTTAGCCATAAGATAATAGCTTTCCAAAATATATGAAGGCAGATATTCAATTACCTTCTCCAGAATTTCATATATTTTTTTCTCTTTCTCAAGTTCAGCGTAACTAATAAGTAAATATTCTATATGGTTGAAAAACTCACGGGCCTTTGCCTTATCAATCTTTTCAGTTTCAAATTGTTTGAATTCTCTTTCGAATATTTCTATACAAGCTTCATATTTTGACAACTCAAAATAATGAATTGCTTTTTCTATGTCACTAAATTTTAATTGATTTCCATTTTCATCTTTAATTTGCTTTAATTCAATAAAATTTATAAGATTATTGTAAGAAATCTCATCTTTTTTATTGAGAATATCATTTAAAAAATAAAACACATCATTTTGATGATATATTGAAGATATCCCGTAAATGTTTCTCACATCGCTTTCGTAATTGTAAACAAATTCGTCAAAGTTTGAATAAGTTTTGAAATTTCTGAAATCTTTGAATATAAATTTCATAGCATCTAGAAATGAGGTGGTAAAGATATTTTCTTCACTGGTGTTGTATTTAAACGTGTCAGCAGATGTGTCTTCGGTAAATAATGACTTTATTTTAAGTTGACTTTTTGGATCAAGATTTGTTACAAATTCTGGCAGAGCCAAAAAATAATAGATCTTTTCTTCATCGTTATTTTTTAAGAAATTATCTAGTGTGTAGGAAAGATCGACCTCATTATTAGGACTTATGTTGATGCAGGCTTTAAAAGGCGAATTGCCTTTCAAAATAAGCTTGTTAACAAAATCTGCCATAAATGTTTCGCTGGCAATAGCATTGAACCCTGATGTACTAAACTTAGAATTTACAAAGGGCACAACGTCAAAAGTGATATACTTCATCAATTGTTCGGTATTATTCAGCTCATTTTTAATAGTCCATAGTTCTTTACTTTTAAATGGAATACCAATTAAAATACAATCTGGGAAAGTTTTATAATCTTCACCAGACCAAATGTCTAAATAGTTGGCAGCATTTTGAAAAATATCCCCAACATCTGGCACGTAAATGACAGGGTATCGATTTGTGATTGAATAATTTTGAGGTGTATAGACTTTTAGTTTTCTATTATCTTTAAAAACTTCACTCTCAAATGGTTCATTTTTGTATGGGGTTGTAAATTTTGCTTTGAGCATTTCATTTTTCCAACCCTTTATTTTGTAAACTTTTTCATCTACGTATTCCTCAATTACTATATTAGGATTATCATCCAATTCAAAAATAATTCCCTCAGAAGCCAAACTTCCTTTAGTAAACATAAATTCTGCCGGAAAGTAAAAAGGGATAGAAATCATCCTCACATAATCTGATACTTTGTACATTTTAATTTTTGATGGATTCCAATCTCCTAAATCTCTTTGATTTCCAACAATATACACTTCATCGTCGGGATCAGGTACGATAACTTTAATAGTCGTTCTTTCCTGACAAAAAAGAAGTGAAGTCATTAAAAACAGTAAAATGGAAAAATATTTTTTCATTATCTGGATGAAATATTATTAATCTTAGATTTCAAAAGTAAGATATAATAGGTATAGAAATCAACTCTATAGAAACTGAAGTTCTAATTATAATTCAAATAATTTATTAATGATAGCGTATTGGATTAAAATGGCTGTTTTTCCGTCTTTAATTTTTCCATTTTCCAGCATTTTTTTCACCTCTTCAAAATCAATTTCTAAAACTTCGATGTCCTCATGTTCTTCTTCAAGTCCGCCACCTTTACTTTTTTTCATGTCATCTGAATATTGAGCAACATAAAAGTGAATTATTTCGGTAACAGCACCCGGAGACATGTAGGCTTCAAAAACTTTTTTTGGATTTTTAATTTCATATCCGGTTTCCTCTTTTGTTTCTCTTATAATGCATTCCCTTGGATTTTCTTCTTCTAAAGATCCAGCACAAACCTCTATCAGCATTCCGTTTCTGTTACCGTTTACGTAGGTAGGTAATCTAAATTGCCTTGTGAGTATTACACTCTTTTTTTCTTTATTATACAACAGAATAGCAACACCATTTCCTCTATCATAAACTTCTCGGATTTGGGTTTCAGTTTTGCCATCTTTTCTTTCATATGCAAAAGTATATTTCCGAAGAGAATGCCAATAATCAGAAAGAATAGTAAGGTCTATAATTTTTTTCAGCATTACTTATATGATGGCTTTACAGAGAATATTTCTTTAAATTTTGTGTCCTTTGAAGCAAGCTTGGATGAGAATAATGCACTTTTACGTAAAGCGGATGTGGTGTCAGATTACTTAAACTTTTTTTTGATAATTTTTTTAAAGCATTGAGTAAATGTTTTGAGGCATAAGTGTTTGCCGCGTAATCGTCAGCTTGGTATTCAAATTTTCTAGATAAAATATTCATTAAAAAACTGGTTAGGGTAGAAATTGGTGTATAAAGCAATCCAAAAGCTATCAAGCCTATATGAAAACCCGGATTAATTACTCCAAGAGCTTCATAAATTAAAGGACTACCGATAAGAAGAGAAAGCAACCATAAGGTAAATCCAGTACTTAGTATTGAAATACTTAAATTGTATATGATGTGTCTATGCTTATAATGACCGACTTCATGAGCAAGTACGGCCACAATTTCTTCATCTTTCAGATCATTTACTAATGTATCGTATAAGGTAATTTGTTTTTGAGATCCAAATCCAGAAAAATAAGCATTGGCCTTTGTGCTTCGTTTTGAACCGTCAATTACAAAAATTTTATTAATTTGAAAGCCTACCTTTTTAGCGTACTGTTCAATTTTTTCTCTTAGTTGGCCTTTTTCTAAAGGTGCTTGTTTATTGAAAAGCGGAACAAATATTTTTGTATAAAATAAGTTCATGAAGATGCTAAAAACACTGATAAGAATCCAGGCATAAATCCAGAACGTATCAGGAAATTTCTCAAAAAACCAAATGATTAATCCTATTAAGACACTGCCTAAAATTGCTCCTACAAGCCAACCCTTAAGCTTATCTAACCAAAAAGTTTTCTTGGTTGTTTTATTAAATCCAAATTTTTCTTCAATAACAAATGTAGAGTAGTAAGTAAAAGGTGTTGACAGGATATCACTAGCCAAACCAAGAATACCAAAAAATATCAGCGCAACCAATATGGGCTGAGATGTAATATCGTAGGCCCATTGATTGACCAATGCAAAACCATCAAATATTAGGAATAAAACTATACCGGAAAAAGATATCCAGCTGCTTAAGAGTCCAAACCTGTATGTTGTAATTTTATATTTTTGAGATTTTTCATATTCTTCTTTGTCGTATACGTCATGTAGTTCGTTTGGAATAGGATCATTAAATTTTTTATAGTTAAGATAATCCAGTATTTGTTCAAATAAAAATGAGGCAATCACTATTCCGAGAATAATGAAAAAAAGGATTTCTGAAGACATATAGAATTAGTCTTTGTAAAATTTGGAGTCTTTTTTTAGCTGTGCCATTTTTATGGCTGCAATGGCTGCTTCTGTGCCCTTATTACCATGTTTTCCTCCGGACCTGTCGATAGATTGCTGCTTGTTGTGGTCGGTGAGCACACAGAAAATAATAGGGATGTCTAAATCAATATTCAGCTGAGCTATTCCATTGGAAACACCCTGACAAACAAAATCAAAATGTTTAGTTTCTCCTTCTATAACCGAACCCACAACAATGATAGCATCCAGCATGTCAAAACTTTGAGCTAGTTTTTTAGCACCATAAATTAATTCGAAGCTACCAGGAACATTCCATCTCACAATATTTTCTTTAAAAACATTGTGTTTAATCAAAGCATCAAATGCACCTTGAAATAAATTTTGTGTGATGTCAGAATTCCATTCTGAAACAACGATACCAAATTTAAATTTTTGGGCATCTGGTACTTCATCAGTATCGTAGACAGATAAGTTGTTTCCTTCTGTTGCCATAGTTTAAGATTTCATAGCCATAGCTTTACCAAGGTATGGCGCTATTTTCTTAGCTTCTTCAGAATCGCTGTATTTGTTTTCTATGGTTTCCAGATATTCAATAGCTTTTTCAGCTTTTCCAATCTCGATAGCGGTTATTGCCGCTTTAAATAAATACTTTGGTGTAGTGTAATTGTTGTCACGTCTGTTTGCAGCTTTTACAAAATAATCTAAAGCTTCCTCTGGCTGTTCTAATTGAAGAAAAGCATCTCCTATGGCACCAATCGCAAAACTAGCTATGATCTCATCATCAGTTTTAAACGCTTCTAAATAAGTAATGGCGTTTTGGTAGTCTCCAGTATTTAAGTACGAAATTCCAGCGTAATAGTTCGCAAGATCACCAACTTTAGTAGAGCTATATTCATTGGCAATATCAACAAATCCAAATTTTCCATTTCCGCCATTTATAGCCATATTAAATAAAGAATCTCTTTCTTTTTCGTTAGTAGATTCCAGTGCCATGTCAAAATAAATCTGAGACTGATTCAATTCGTTAGCTGCTTCTTCTTCCTGGGGTTCAATGATATATTTAGTGTACCCTAAATATCCGAGAACGCCTACAACAATAACTAGTATAGTGCCTACGATGACATTTTGATATTTTGAAATAAATTCTTCAGTCTTAGAAGCGCCTTCGTCTAAAGTATTAAAAACTTCTGCTGTAGTCGACTCTTCTTCTACTTTATCTTGTTTTTCTTTCTTAGTTTTGGGCTTGCCACCACGCTTTTTGTACGTTGCCATATGCTTATTTTAATCGACTTGCAAAAGTATAATTTTTATCGATAACCAAAGCTTAATTTTTTAAAAATTGAATTTGCATTTAAAAATGAATGTTTAGTTTTGATGCCTTCCTAATAATCTAGTGTTTCATTTTATGGTACTGAATTCATTATCACTCATTTATTATAAAAATTTTGAATCTGCAAAATTTGAATTTGATAAGAAAATAAATTGCATTGTGGGTGAAAACGGCAGAGGAAAGACCAATATTTTAGACAGCATATATCACCTTGCTTACACCAAAAGTTATTTTAACCCAATTACAAAACAGAATATCAAACACGGAGAGGATTTTTTTGTTGTAGATGGAATTTTTGATAGACAAGACAAAACTGAAAATATCATTATTTCGGCTAAGAAAGGGGAGAAGAAAGTTGTAAAGCGTAACGCTAAAATATACGATAGACTTAGTGATCACATCGGATTTATTCCTGTAGTAATCATATCACCAACTGACAGAGATCTTATTTTAGAAGGTAGTGAAGTAAGGAGAAAATTTATGGATTCTATCATTTCTCAAATCGATAAAACCTACCTAAACAGACTGATCAAATACAATAATGTTTTAAGCCAAAGAAATGCGCTATTAAAATATTTTGCTGCTAATAGAACATTTGATAGTAACAATTTAGAAATATACAATGATCAATTAGACAGCTTAGGGCGATACATTTTTGAAAAAAGACAATTATTTATAGGTAAATTTAAGCCATTACTTCAGAAAAGATATTTTGAAATTTGCCAAAAAGAAGAGCCTATTCAAATTACATATAAGAGCCAGTTGCACGATTCTTCTTTAAAAGATTTATTAGACAAAAGACTACAAAAAGACATGGCACTTCAATATACGAGTGTAGGTATTCATAAAGATGATTTGTTATTTGATTTACGCAACTATCCGGTCAAAAAATTTGGCTCCCAAGGCCAAAAGAAATCTTACCTTATAGCTCTAAAATTTGCTCAATATGATACTTTGAAAGAAAGTCATGGGTTAAATCCAATACTATTATTGGACGATATATTTGATAAATTAGATCCTAGTCGGGTTCAACATATTGTGAATATGGTTACTCAACAGAATTTAGGGCAGATGTTTATAAGCGACACACATCCAGAAAGAACAGAAGAAGTCGTAAAAGCAAACTCTAATAATTATAAAATCATTAATTTAGATAAAATTGAGTTTTGATATGAAATTAAAAAAAATAGTTTTTCATCTTTTTATTTTATTTTTTGTTCTTTCCTGCTCACAAAAAGAAAAGCTTTCCTTAAATATAAACGACATTAATGGATATTGGGAAATTGTCCAAGCACAAAATCCCTACGGGAAAAACGTAATTTATAAAGTCAATACTCAGGTAGATTATTTTGAAATTAAAGATACCTTGGGATTCCGAAAAAAATTAAAACCAGATTTAAACGGAAATTATACCACTTCAAAAGCAGTTGAACGCTTTTCATGGCAAAATAGAGATGACACTCTAAGATTAAATTATAAAACACCTTTAGATGAATGGGAAGTTGATGTTTTAAGATTAAATGACAGCTTAATGCTGATAAAAAATAAAAACGATTTTCTATACACGTATAAAAAGTTTGAAGGTTTTAATTTAAATTTAGAATAGTGGATAACGAATATAATACTAAACATTTAAGTGAAATTCTGAAGCTTTTTAAACAGAAAAAAAACTTAAATGATGGACTTAATCAAGTTGAAGTAAAACGTGCTTGGAATGAACAAATGGGTCCAGCCATTGAAAAGCACACCCTAAAGGTGTATTTAAAAAAAGATACGCTTTTTGTTAGACTAGATTCATCGGTACTTCGTGAAGAATTAAGCTATGGTAAAACGCAGATTGTCAATAATTTAAATGAAAGTCTCGGGAAAGAATTAATAAAGAAAATAGTGCTTAGCTAAGAAGCTAACTGTTATTTAGGCGAAAATCTTAAATTATTGGTTACTTTTGCTTAACAATCTAAACACATTATATTAATATTGAAAACATGATGAACAAGAATACAGTGCTTGGTTGGGCTACATTTATTATGATTATTGTAGGCTTGGGGCTTATAGCCTTAGGTGCATTTAGGTACAACGATGTTGCTGGATGGGGATTTGCAGCGGTTGGTATTGGTTTTTTTGCGATTGCTTGGGTTTTTAATGCCTTAAAAGGCCGTGTATAGATTACAGCTGAGAATTATAGTATTTTTTGATTCCTGTGACCTCTTCACCCAACCAGTCAGGTTTTTCAAAAGTTTCTGATTCTTTTTTTAATTCTATTTCAGCGATGATCAGTCCTTCGTGTTCATCGTGAAACTCGTCAACTTCAAATAACTTTTCATTGTATAATATTTCAAATCTGGTTTTTGAAAGAATTGGTTTTTCACATAGTTTAAGAAGTTCTTTTGCCTCCAGAACATCAATTTCTTTTTCCCATTCTAGTCGAGATAAACCGTCTTTAGAGGAAAGCCCTTTAATCGTTAAAAATCCTTTGTTTTCTTTTATTCTTACCCTGACAGTTCTATGCTTGTCTTTATTTAAAAACCCTTGTGTTATTTTGTATTTCTTTCTGATAGAAGTTTTAAAAGCATCGGATTTGACTAAAAATTTGCGTTCAATTTCTAATTTCATTCTAAGGCTTTAAGGCAAATTTGATGACAAATAGTAAAATAATAAAAGCTAAAAAACCAAGCAGTACATATTTGCTACCCTTGTAGTATTTTTTATGTAGCAGCTTATCTCCTTTGTAACTAAATATCATAACCGTAACAAAAGCTACTACGAAAAATGCTGCGAAAATCCATTGTCCCTGCGTAAACATATATCTAAATAATATTTACAAAAGTAATCTTTTAGATATTGAAATATTATCAATACGTCTATTTTTAGGTATATTTGGTAATGATTTAATATCCTTTAAGTTTTAAGATTGAAAAAGAAACTAAGAAGCATCGTCGACGACAATACTACTAAAGCAGGAAGGTTTTTCGATACCTTCATACAAGTATTAATTATACTTTCCCTTGTAGCTTTTACAATAGAAACTTTTCCGGATAACAAAGAGTCTACAAATAACTTTTTACTGAAATTTGAATGGTTTTGTGTCATAATTTTTAGCGTTGAATATCTATTGAGAATTTATGTTGCAGAAAAACCACTTAAATATATTTTTAGTTTTTACGGCATCATAGATTTGTTAGCCGTTTTACCTTTTTATCTTTCAACATTCTTCGATTTCAGAGCACTCAGGGCCTTTAGAATATTCAGAATTTTTAGAATGTTTAAATTGATTCGGTACAATAAAGCATTGAGAAGATTTCATATAGCTTATGGTATTATAAAAGAAGAGTTAGTGCTATTTCTCATGCTTACTTTCATATTTTTATACATTGCTTCAGCCGGAATTTATCATTTTGAACGAGAGGCTCAGCCAGAATATTTTTCATCCATAGTAGATAGTGGTTGGTGGGCAGCTGTTACTCTAACGACAGTGGGATACGGTGATGTCTATCCCATCACTAATGGCGGGAAAATATTTACAATGTTTATTCTTTTAATTGGTGTAGGTATTATTACTATTCCAGCTGGCTTAATTGCCAGTGCATTATCTAAAGCGAGAAAAATACAAGATGATAAAATTGAAGCCAAGATAGAAGCCGAAATTGAGGATGAATTATGACGCATGAAGACTCTAGATATCATTATAAGAAGGGCAATTTATTAGGAGTCTTGTTGCTTGGCTTTGGATATTTGATAATTGGAATTCTGGGTTACTTTTTTTCTGCGAATTCATTTTCACCTGGCCTCGCATTAATCGGTTTTGTTTTTTTGATAGATTGGTATATTAAGAAAAATAAAGGTTATATCAGTATCGATGAAAAGTATTTGAGTAAAAACAAGATTTTTAGAAAGAAATTACCTGTTGAAAAAATAAATGGCCTTAGATATTATATCAGTAATTTGACAATCATTGCCGACGACAAAGAACTCGATGTTGATAAGGATTATTTGAAAAAAGAAGATTTTGAAAGGCTTGAGAGTCAAGTTAAACGTATAATTAAAAAAAATAAATTTCAATTATAGTTTCTAATGGGTAGTTGGCAAACTTCAATGGTAATCTAAGGTTTATTTGTATTTAATATACCGATGTTATTCGTTCTAATTAGATATTTTTAGAGGCGAGTTCAAAAGAAATAAATGGCTGTGGGTTATTGTTTTGGTGTTATTTAATTACATTGGCGCAGTTTTATATCTTTTAATTTGAAGACAGGAACGAAAAAAAAATATTTATGACCTGGGATTATATTTTAATGGCTTGTATATACATTTTTGCTGGTATAATGCATTTTGTGGCACCAAAAGTTTACATCAAGATTATGCCTGATTATTTTAAACATAAATTATTTTTGGTTTATTTGAGTGGGATCGCTGAGATTGCCTGTGGTGCAGCGCTATTCTTTGAGACATTAAAAAGCTACGCCATTTATGGAATCGTAGCAATGCTCCTAATTTTCCTTTTAGTTCATATCAATATGTTAAAAGGTAAAAAGGAAGGCCGCGGTATTCCTAAAATCATTCTAATTCTTAGGTTGCCTCTGCAATTTTTGCTTATTTGGTGGGCAATTTATTATTTGTAACATGAAAGAGATTGAAGAAAAATTGACAGAACGAGAATTAGATAGAATTATCGAAATGGCCTGGGAAGACCGAACAACTTTTGATGCAATAGAATTTCAATTTGGGCTTAAGGAAGAAGAAGTGATAAATCTTATGCGGCGTAATATGAAGCCATCGAGTTTTAAAATGTGGCGTAAACGTGTTCAAGGTCGCTCCACTAAACACCAAAAATTGAGAAATAATACAAAAGGCCGTTTTAAATCTTCACGCCAAAAAAACATTAGTGGTAATAAAATTTCAAAGCGATAAATCTTTGATTCGTATTGAGTTGAAAAGTCTATCCTAGTTGTTTTATCAATAATTTATGACTCCAATGGATTTGAGCTTGTAACTTATTTTAATTTGTGAGACCTATAATATGATGAAATAAATTTATTTTTGAAAACTAAACAAATCAAAAAATGGGAAAAAATCTAAAATGGTTATTGATTGTAGGGGTTGTTGTATTAATAGGTTTTATCGTTTATAATATGACGGCTGGGTTCAATAACAATGCTGTAACACTACAAGAAGATGCAAAAACAGCATGGAGCAATGTTGAAAGTTCTTATCAAAGACGAAACGATTTAATCGGTAACCTTGTAAAAACGGTTCAAGGCGCAGCAGATTTTGAAAGAAATACTTTAACTGAAGTTATCGAAGCCAGGGCTAAAGCTACATCTGTCAATATTGATGCAGGGAATTTATCGCCAGAGAAAATCTCCGCCTATGGCAATGCTCAAACTGGATTATCTTCTGCACTATCCAGACTCCTTGTCAGTGTTGAGCGATACCCTGACCTTAAGGCTAACCAAAACTTTTTGAACTTACAGGCACAACTCGAAGGCACAGAAAATAGAATTAATGTGGCAAGAAACCGCTATAACGAGGCTGTTGGTAGTTACAATATTCTCATAAGAAAATTTCCAAATTCATTTTTTGCAGGTTTTTTCGGTTTTGAGCCAATGACACGATTCGAAGCTGAAGCTGGAGCAGAGCAAGCCCCGGAAGTCGATTTTAAATTTTAGTTGATGTCATCAATCTTAGATTACATATCATCAGAGGACGAAAAAGAAATAGTTGAAGCCATCAAAGAAGGAGAAAAAAGGACTTCTGGAGAAATTCGCTTACACCTTGAACTTAAGTGTCCTGTAAAAGATCCTTATGATAGAGCTTTACAAGTTTTTGAAGCCTTAGAAATGCATAAGACTGAACTAGCAAACGGTATATTAATTTATGTTGCTTTAGATGATCACAAATTGGTTGTTTGCGGAGACAAAGGCATAAATGATATCGTTGGCGAAGATTACTGGCAAAGTACTGTAAATCTTATGATTTCAAATTTTAAAAGCGACGAATACAAGCAAGGATTAGTAGAAGGCGTAAAAGAAGTCAGCAAAAAACTAAAAGAATATTTTCCTTACGAAAAAGGAGATACAAACGAACTTTCAGATGATATATCCAAAGGATAGTGGCTTTATAATAAAATTATTTTTTATACTAATTTTTAGTGTGCTGTTTTCTACAGCATACGCACAAAAAGGAATACCCGAACGTCCAAAAGAAGAGAAAGCAGTTTACGATTTAGCTGATATGCTCAGCAATTCTGAAGAAAACGCGCTAAGGCAAAAGCTGGAAACTTATGCAGATACTACCTCTACTCAAATTGTAATTGCCACTATAAATTCTTTAGACGGAGAGTATATTGCAACTTATGCCGCAGAATGGGCACAGAAATGGGGTGTTGGTCAAAGAGGGAAAGACAACGGGGCATTCATTCTTGTAAGTAAAAAGGATAAAAAAATCACCATTCAAAATGGATATGGTTTAGAAGAATACCTAACAGATTACAACTCCAAGACCATAATTGATCAAATTATGGAACCGCGTTTTAAGCAAGGTGATTTCTATGCAGGTTTCGATGAAGCTACGACAGCGATTATTCAGCTTTTGGCAGGAAATTTTAATCCTGATCAATTAAAGAATAAATCTAAGAAGTTTGATCTTTTTAAATTTATACCCTTTATAATTATTGTCCTATTTATCATAATAGCTATTGTAAGAAATAAGCGTGGAGGAGGTCGAGGAAACGGCGGTCGAAGAGGCGGACCAGATCTGTTCGATATACTCATTCTAAGCAGTCTGGGCGGAAGACACAGTAGCGGTGGAAGTTTTGGAGGAAGCTCTGGCGGTTTTGGCGGTGGCGGTTTCAGTGGTGGCTTTGGTGGCGGCGGCTTTGGTGGCGGCGGAGCAGTAGGTGGTTGGTAAAATAAATTGAAATTATGAATAAGATCATTTTATTTTTTTCTCTGTTTCTCTGCTTTAGTGTTCAATTGCAAGCGCAGGACTCTCAAAATATTGAAATCAATGATTTTATTGATGGAACCCTATTAGAGCCGAATGAAACATCATCAAATACACTCATTATCATCATTGCGGGTTCTGGCCCTACAAATCGAGACGGAAATTCAACTATTGGAAAAAATAATAGCCTAAAACAACTCGCTGAGTCTTTCGCAGATCAAGGTTTTGCAAGTTTTAGATATGATAAACGTATCTTCAAATTAATGAGAAATCAGCAGTTAGACCAATCAAAACTTCGGTTTGATGATTTTGTAAAAGATGCCGCTGATGTAGTAAATTATTTTAAGCTTTTCAATCAAGAGGAATTTGGCTATGACAAATTCATTATTGCAGGCCATAGTCAGGGAGCATTGGTCGCGAAACTGGCTAGTTTAAGAACGGCTGTTGATGGTCTTATTCTGCTTTGTGGTTCTTCAACACCATTAAAAAAATTATTAGTAGATCAATTATCACAACAAGCTCCTTTTTTAGTGAATGATTTAAAAATAGCCTTAGATTCTATCAAAACTGTAGGCTATGTGAAAGAGTACAACCCTTTGTTGAAAAGCCTGGTTTACGAAGATGTTCAACCTTTCTTGCAATCCTGGATGAAATATGATCCACTTGAAGTGGCTAAAAAGATTTCAGTGCCAACTTTGGCCGTTGGTGGAAAAATGGATATTCAAATTCCAGCGGACAATGCAACTGAACTTGCAGAACGAATGAAAAACGGCATTTCAGTAGAAATCGACAGTATGAACCACGTTCTGAAAACTGTTGAAGATGTAGGTATAGAAAATCAAAAGTCTTATACCAACCCTAATTATCTGTTTTCTGAGTCTTTAAAATCTGAACTTTCAAAATTTCTAGACAACTTCAAATAATGTACAAACTGGTAGCATTAGATATCGATGGGACGCTTTTAGATAAAAATCGAAACATATCTCTCAAAACAGGATATGTTTTAAAACAAATATCAAAACTGGCAAAGGTGTTGCTTATTTCCAGCAGAATGCCAGCTGCAATGCGATACATTCAAGAAGAATGCGGTATATCTAAGGAGCCATTAGTCGCCTACAATGGTGGTTTAATTATGCATAAAGAAAAAATTTTGTCTCAAACCGTCATAGAATTAGAGGTTTTAAATGACATTTTAGAAATTAATTCGAAGTTAGGAGTTCATTTAAGTCTTTTTCATAATGATGAATGGTATGCACCACAACAAGATTATTGGTCTAAAAGAGAAATTAATAATACTAGAGTTCAACCTGTCTTCAAGAGCAACAAAGAAGTTTTAGAAAATTGGACACTTGAACAAAAAGCCCCTCATAAAATAATGTGTATGGGAGAAGCCTCAAAAATTGATGAGCTTTATCAAAGTTTAGTTGAAAAGTTTGAGGATAAAATTCATTTGTACAGATCAAAATCAACCTATATTGAAATAGCACCAAAACAGATATCGAAATTATCTGGTGTACATACCATCATTAATGAAATTCATAAAGGAATAGAGCTAAAAAATGTTGTGGCCTATGGAGATAATTTTAATGATATTGAAATGCTTGAAAATGTTGGATTAGGGGTTGCTGTCGCGAATGCTAAACAAGAAGTGCTGCAAATAGCAGATCAACTTACTTCAAGTAATGTGGATGATGGTGTTGCCATTCATCTTGAAAAAATATTTAAGCTATAACGCTTTAGCTTTTTGATAATATCTCTATTTTTAGCCAAAATATTTCAATGAAGACTATAGTTCTAGGTGTTTTTTTTCAAAATGATGCCATTATTTTCGGATTGTTGATGCTTGTGTTGGGTTCAATTTTCTACACTTCTAGTGTTGACAATAAATTTTGGAAATCTTTTTATAAATATATTCCAGCTTTACTACTATGTTATTTTGTTCCAGCCATTCTAAATTCTACCGGGATTATTTCAACAGAGTGGGAAGTTGAAAAAGAAGATGGATCTACCGAAAAAGTCAAGTCTCAATTATACTACGTTGCTTCTAGATATCTCTTGCCAGCATCATTGGTCTTATTGACATTAAGTATAGATTTAAAAGCAATATTTAATTTAGGCTGGCGCGCCCTAATCATGTTTTTTACCGGAACGATCGGGATAGTTATTGGTGGTCCTATTGCTATTTTGATAATTTCTGCCATTTCTCCGGATACCGTTGGTGGTGCTGGTCCAGATGCTATCTGGAGAGGTTTATCTACTTTAGCAGGAAGCTGGATTGGTGGTGGCGCAAACCAAGCTGCTATGCTGGAAATATATAAATACAACCCTGACAAGTATGGCGCCATGGTTTTAGTCGATATTTTGGTTGCCAATGTTTGGATGGCTATTCTATTGTTTGGTATAGGGCAACGGAAAAAAATTGATAACTGGCTTAAAGCAGATAATACAGCTATAGATCAATTGAAAGAAAAAGTTGTTGAATACGAAAAACAAGTTTCGAGAAAATCTACATTAACAGACTTTATGGTCATTTTGGCTATAGGATTTACAGGAGTAATGTTTGGCCATTGGTTTGGTGGTGGAATATCTGAATATCTATACAACAATTTTGAGGTGTTTTCAGATAAATCGTCTGCATTAAGTTCGTTTTCCAGTCAATTCTTTTGGTTGATAAGTATTGCAACACTCTTTGGTATAATTTTATCATTTACAAAATTAAAGCGCTATGAAGGCGTTGGTGCAAGCAAAATTGGCTCAGTCTTTATTTATATTCTCGTTGCGACTATTGGTATGAAAATGGATTTGACCACCGTAACAGAAAATCCAGGCCTAATAGGAATTGGCTTCATTTGGATGGGTATTCATGCCTTTATGCTTCTTGGAGTGGCAAAACTTATTAAAGCACCATATTTCTTTATGGCAGTTGGAAGCCAGGCAAATGTTGGTGGTGCGGCATCTGCGCCAGTTGTTGCCTCTGCTTTTCATCCTTCACTCACAAGTGTAGGCGTTTTATTAGCCGTGTTTGGTTATGTAGTAGGAACTTATGCAGCGATAGGCTGTACAATTTTAATGCAAATAGCTTCGAATTAATTTTTTATGAATAAGTATTTTTCAATTCTAGTTTTAGTATTCTTTGTGTTAGCCTGTCAACCAGATAAACCTGATTTATTAATTCACGGAAATATTAAAGGCTTAAAAAAAGGAAAAATTTTCTTACAAAAGTTAAATGATTCTGTACTGGTAAATGTTGATTCAATTGAAATTTACAACGATAATACGTTCGAATTTCAGCAAAAAATTGAATATCCCGAGGTTATGTATATTCAGCTTCAAAAAGATACAATTGATCTTATGGATAACTTTATTTCCTTCTTTGCAGATAAAGGAGAGCTAAAGGTTGAGGCCAAATTAGACGAATTTATGTTTGCTAAAATTGAGTCTGATTATGAAAACCAACAGAAATTTGAGGAATATTACGCCACTATGCGTAAATTCGGTTCTCAAAAATTAGATTTGATAGAGAGTGAACTAGAGGCTAGAAGAATCAACAATGCTGATAAACTTGATAGTGTGAATATTGCTTACAATAAAATGAAGCAAAGAAGGACCTTATACACAATTAACTATGCCTTGGCGAACACTGATTTGGAAATGGCTCCCTACATTGTTCTCGAGCAGGTTAATTACATCAGTCAGCCATATCTCGATACCATCTATAATAAACTAGACCAGAAGATACAAAATTCGCATTACGGTCTTAAACTTAACGAATTGATAAACTAAAACCAAAATAAATTAATTAAATTTATCTATTTAAGCTGTAATGAAAAAAGAGAACTTCATAGTTTATGTTTTAATCCTGCTCTCGATAGTGTCATGTCAGGATTTTGAGGACAATCGTAGAATTCTCATTAAAGGAAAAGTTTCTAATATCTCTGAATTTGAACAACAGAATATTCAGGTTATTGCAAATATTGAAGATGTCTTTAATGATTTTTCTTCCCTTGATGATGTTATAGGAAGAACAGTAGTAGAAGACAACGGTGAATTTGAAGTTGTAGCACCTGTCCCAATCAACCGAAGTGTTTTCGTGTCATTAAACTCAGACTTTTTTGATCAAAATGACAGTATTTATCAATTTAACGTAGAAGTTCCAAATCTGGCAATAGAAAATTCTAATAATTTAATAGATCTTCAAGAAATAGAAATTAAGCAAAGCGCCTTTCTAAAAATAAATTTTTTGAATGAAAGCGCAGAGGAATCAACTATTTCATGGCAATTAAGCAATCTAAAAATTCCTTGTGATTTTATTGTAAACAGCGATGGTTTGATTTCTACAAACGAATCTTGTTTTGAGCCATTTCCCGTATCAGACCAATACACAGATCTGAGTGCATCTTACGAAACAATATCTATCAAAAATACGACTACAACTTTAGTTTATTCTATAAATGGTGGCGCTCAACAAACTTTAGACATACCCTTAAATAATAGTTTTAATGAAGTCAGCATTACGTATTAATATAATTTTCTTCTTTTTTTGTAATGTTCTTTCTTTAACAGCACAACAAAATAAAATTGATACCATTTCTGAAGATGAATTAGATAATCCTGATGAAATTATCTTCTTAAAAGTAAGTTATCTAACCCCAAATCCAATACAAAACAATTTTGCTAGCGAGGCTTTAGGGTTTAATTATGGATACAACTTTGATATAAATTACAAATTTCCTTTTCAGCTTCTTATAGGATATAAGTATCAATTCATGAGAGCAGAACCTACCGAGATAAGTTTGATTGGCAATTACGGCAGAACAAATATAAATACACATGGGTTAAATATTGGATATAAGATAGACTTGGCAAAACGCATAGACTTTGAACCCTTTGTAACATTAGCCTTCACCAACTACAACAACAAAAAATTTTTTTCATCAAACTATCAAAACAGAATCAATTTTAGAGATACCGCTTATACTTTAATTTTTTCATCATCAGTAATTTACAGAATATCTAAATTGTTAAGTATATTTTTACAACCTGACTATCGTTTAGATTATACAAACATCAAAACTGCAACTGAAATTCAAGAATTTTTCAGTAAAGCCCAATATTTTAATATTCAAGTAGGTTTAAGGTTCGCTTTTGATTAAAATTTACAAAAATTCTGGGTTAAAAAATTACTAATTGCTTAATCCCAAGGTGTTTTATTTCAAACATTTTCTTTTATTTACAGGGAAGAAAATCAAAATGAATAAGGACAAAAACAACTATGTAATTCTAGTAGATGAAAACGATAATCCTATTGGAGAAATGGAAAAGATTGAAGCACATGAAAAAGGTTTGCTTCATCGTGCTTTTTCAGTTTTTATCTACAATGACAACAATGAACTAATGCTTCAGCAAAGGGCATTATCAAAATATCACACACCAGGATTATGGACAAATACGTGTTGTAGCCATCAAAAAGTTGGGGAGACCAATATTGAAGCTGGAAAAAGACGATTAATGGAAGAGATGGGATTCTCGGTGCCTTTAGAAGAGAAAACGTCCTTTACTTATAAAGCACCTTTTGATAATGGACTTACAGAACATGAATATGATCATATTCTAGTAGGATATTATAATGAAGAGCCTAATCCAAATCCCGACGAAGTTGAAAGTTGGAAATGGGAAAGTCTAGACAATATACAAAAGGACATAAAAGAGAATCCAGACAAATACACGGCCTGGTTTAAAATTATTTTTGATAAATACCTTGAGGCAATCTCAAAAACTGCTTAATTATGAATGTAACAGTACATCGCAAAGCCCACTTCAATGCGGCTCATAGATTATATAGACCAGATTGGAGTGATAATAAGAATGAAGAAATTTTTGGTAAATGCAACAATCCACATTATCACGGTCATAACTACGAATTGATAGTTTCAGTAACCGGAGAAATAGATAAAGAGACAGGTTATGTCATAGATATGAAAGTTCTGAAAGATCTTATAAAATCAGAAGTAGAAGATACTTTTGATCATAAGAACCTTAATTTACAAGTCGAGGAATTCAAAGAATTAAATCCTACAGCAGAAAATATTGTCGTCGTTATTTGGAACAAACTAAGAAAACATCTTGAGGAAAATCTTCAGCTCGAAGTGACTTTATACGAAACCCCAAGAAATTTTGTGACCTACAAAGGAGAATAATATGAAAGAAAATGATAACCTCAAGCCATTTAAAGCTACAAATCAAGACGGCGAAGAATTTGATAGCTCAACTTTGATAGGAAAAAAACCTCTAGTCATTTATTTTTATCCAAAAGATTTTACACCAGGCTGTACTAAAGAAGCATGCAGCTTTCGAGATAGGTACGAAGAATTTCGAGAATTGGGAGCTGAGGTTATTGGTATAAGTAGCGATAGCGAAAACTCTCACAAAAGATTTTCAAATAAATATAATCTTCCGTTTACACTTCTATCAGACAAAGGAGGTCGATTAAGAAAACTTTTCGGCGTTAAGAAGACTCTTTTAGGTTTGATTCCTGGCAGAGAAACATTTATTTTTGATGGTGATGGAAAACTAATATTAAGGTTTAACAGTCTCAATGCCGAACCTCACATTAGAAAAGCCATTAAAACCTTAAAAGATCTTAAAAATGACCAATCTATATCCACTTAAATTTGAACCAATCCTTAAGGATAGAATTTGGGGAGGCAATAACCTAAATTATAAATCTCCAAACATAAAAAATTATGCTAAAATTGGAGAATCCTGGGAATTAAGCGGTGTAGACGGTAGTATTTCTATTGTGTCAGAAGGTGATTTAGAAGGGAAAAGTCTTAACTATTTACTTAGAACTTATAATGAAGATTTAGTTGGAGTTAAAAATTATAAGAGATTTGGGAACGAATTTCCTCTACTTATCAAATTTATAGATGCAAAAGAAAATCTCTCAGTACAATTGCATCCTGATGATAAAATTGCAAGCCGAAAGCATGGCTGTATGGGCAAAACCGAAATGTGGTACATCATGCAATCGAAAAAAGATGCATTTATTGTAGCCGATTTTAATGGAGAAATCAATAAACGAGAATACATTAAGCGTGTTCAGGAAAATACGCTACAAAAAGCATTAAAATATGTAAAAGTAAAGCCGGGTGATTTTTATTTTATCGCACCGGGCCTTATTCATGCTATTGGCGAAGGTGTGATGTTAGCAGAAATTCAGCAAACTTCGGATATTACTTACAGAATTTATGACTGGGATAGGGTAGATAATCAAGGAAATTCGAGAGCGCTTCATCAAGAAGAAGCTTTAGATGCCATAGATTTTGAGCCAAAACAACCAAAAATTGATTACACAAAGAAAAGTAATCATTTAAACGAAGTGGTTTATAATACATACTTCAAGACAGACTTTTTGCCGGTAGAAGCATCTTGTCAAATAGATTTATCGCAAAAAGACAGCTTTAGTATTCTAATAAATGTAGGTCCAGACTCTGAGCTGGTTTTTGACGGTAAAAGCTACAATTTTAAGAATCAGGAAACCTATCTGATTCCGTCAATTATCCCAGAGATTGAATTAAAAGCCAATCAAGGTAAATTTTTGATTGTACATATTTAAAAATAATTAGTCAGTATAGTTTAAAAATTCAATCGCAATCGTATTTTTGGAGCGGCTAAGCCAAAACTATGACCAAATCATCTCCCAAAATAACAGGGCTAATTATTACACTTAATGAAGAGCAAAATATAGCTCAGGTTGTAGAAAACATAGCCTTTGTAGACGAGATAATTGTTCTGGATTCATTCTCGTCTGATAAGACTGTTGAAATTGCCAATACTTTCTCCAATGTACAAGTTTACCAGAATAAATTTGAAAACTTCACAGACCAGCGAAATCTTGCGCTTGATTATGCATCACACAACTGGATTTTGTTTTTAGATGCAGACGAAAGACTCACGCCAAAACTTAAAAATGAAATTGCAGAGACTGTAAAGCGTGATGACGCTGCTGAGGCCTATTACTTTAAACGAAAATTTATGTTTAAAGGCAAACCATTACATTTCAGTGGTTGGCAAACGGATAAAAACATTAGGTTATTTAAAAAAGATGCTGCCAGATATTCAAAAGAAAGATTAGTGCATGAAATTTTAAGAGTCAAAGGCAGAACAAGAGTAATGAAACATAAGTTAATTCATTATTCATATTTAGATTTTGAAAGCTACAAACAGAAAATGGAAAAGTATGCGCGATTAAAAGCAAAGGAGCTTTTTATGAAAGAAATTAAACCCAATTTTTTTCATTTCTATATTAAACCGACCTATAAGTTTTTATATAAATATATTGTTAGGCTTGGCTTTTTAGATGGCAAAAGGGGTATAACTATTTGTTACCTCAATGCATACAGTGTTTATAAACGGTATCCCTATCTTAAGGAATTATACAAGAAAGATAAATAGGCATTTTTTCAGTTTTATGAATAATAGATTAGAAATAAGTCAATAAAAAATACCGATTGAAATACTACTTTAATCTTTTTTTCATCCTTTGCTTTCTATGAAATTTCCTTTGAAAACTAGAAGTTTGCTCCCACAGCATTTTGAAAAGATTTTCAGAGCTTTCGCCACTTAATTTGCCATATTCATCTGCAATTACACTGACCATATCAAGTTTTGGGGTCAAACGTTTTAAGTTAGACATTCTCAGTTTTAAGCTCATATGCTCGTGAAAGCTCATTCTATTAAGATCAACTAAATAAAACTCATAACTATCACCTACATTTTTTTTTATCAAAGTATTTCCAGGAGAATGGTCTTTAAATTCAATGCCATGTTCGTGCATTCTATAACAGAGTTGTGTAAATTGCCTTAAAATAAGTTCATGATCTGGCCATTCTGGATCACTAACCAATTGTCTGAAAAGAAAATCATAGTCTTGATGTTCACAAACATAAAAACTATCTGTCAACCCAAAACCATCATTATGCTCAAGATAGGCTATAGGTTGTGGAGTTCCTATGTCAAATGCTTTTAATTTTTTGGCAAATTCAAAGGATCGTTTGGCTTTTGATGGTCTAAAATGGGTATAGATTATTTTTTTGAAAAAGCTAGGTTTTTTGAAAGCCTTAATATTGAGTGTAACCTCTCCTAGAGCAAAAGTTTTGATGCTGTTTCTAGTCCCTCCATAAATCAATTCACCAGAATTTTCAAAATTCTTAATACAATCAAGTATTTTTTCTTTTAGATAAGTAAAATCTGGGTGAATTTCGGTTTGCATGAATAATTTTCAATTTGCAAAATTAAAAATATTATTTCAAAAGGGTTTAGAAGAAGCTAATACTTTAAGCTGAGTCAGGGACACACCTTTTTTTTGTAATTTTGAAAATAATTTGAAATTTAATGTTCAAGCATTACTTGATCACCCGATTCAATCTTAAAAATCCGGATTGGAGAATCACTAAAAACAAAGAACAGTTACTATCCGATGAATGGATGTCTCATCGCCTTGAGTTATTTGAAAACTATTGCCTGCCAAGTGTAATAGCACAAGTAAATAAAAACTTTAAATGGTTAATATTTTTTGATCACTCAACGGATGATAAGTTTAAAGTGTTGATTGATAAAATTTTGAGTAAATATGACTTTATATCTCATTTTTATATTGATGGTATGCCTAAATTCAGCGCATCGATTGTTGATTATATTTCAAAAGATGCCTCAGGAGCTCAATACATTATTTCATCAAGGCTAGATAATGACGATTGCATACATAAAAATTTTATTGATGAGATTCAGAGCAAATTTGATAAGCAGGATTTCATGGCTATAGATGTTGTGAAGGGCTATTCCCTACAAATTTCTCCTGAATTTATGTTGGGTAAAAAAGAACACGTATTCAATCCGTTTTTAAGTTTAATAGAGAAAAAGGAGAATTTTCAAACCATATGGAAAACAGATCACAATCTATGGAAAAAAGAAGATAGGATTATAAAAGTGAAAGATAAAAGACTCTGGTTGTCTATAATTCATAATAAAAATAAAGTCAACGAATTTGATGGGTATGGTAATGTAGCGTGGGAAGAACTTGCTAAAGACTTTGTAGTTTCAGATAAAATATATCAGAAAGTTAAAAAAGACATAGTTCACTATGATAGTTGGAAATACCTAAGCTATAAAAACAAACTCTACGTGAGGTATGTCATGTTTAGTAAAAATTTCAAAAAATCCATTGGACTTTATAAACTAAAGGGTAAATGAAAGCGACAAAATGTAGACTTGTCAAACCAACCTATAATTGGATTGAGGCTATAAAATTATTATTGAAAATTACTTTCAGGTAAATTAAAATATAAGATGAAATATAAAATTTTAGTTCCTATTTATAAAAATGATCTATCAGTCAATGAGATGTTATCTTTAAGAAATGTAACTGATGTATATGGTAAATCTGAAATAGTGCTTTTCTCACCCAAGAGATTGAAACCTGGGAATGAAATTAGTAAATATGACATTCAAAAATTTGAAGATAATTTTTTTAAAGATGTAATGTCATACAACAGACTCATGCTGTCAAAAGAATTTTACGAAAGATTTTGTCATTATGATTATATTTTAATTCATCAACTAGATGCATTTATATTTAAAAAACAGCTGAAAAAATGGTGTGAAAAAGGTTACGATTACATTGGTGCACCATGGTTAAAGTCTAATAAACTTTTTAGTAATATTTTTAAAAGTAAGAAATTGAAAAAGAGGGAACCAATTTTTAATAATGTTGGAAATGGCGGTTTTTCTCTTAGAAAGGTTTCAACCTTTTTAAAATTCTTTGAAAATCATGAAAATGTTATACAAGACCATAGAGGAGATGATTTGTATAAAATTGAAGATGTTTTTTGGTCATTGATTGCTCCTAAATACATGGATTTTAATATACCAGACTATAAAGAAGCTGTATTTTTTTCTATAGACAGAAAACCTGATATTGGCATGAGGTTGACAAATGGAGAATTGCCCTTTGGTTGTCATGGTTTTGAGAAATCAAAAACTAAAAAATTTTGGAAAAAATATATAAAAGGGCTTAAATAAAATTTAATCTAATATTGTTTTCCATTTTTCAGAAATTTTCTCAACATGAAATTTTCTAGACCTAATAATAGCATTTTCTGATTTCCTTTCATCAAAATCTGCATTTAGTATATTTTTACTTATAAATTCTGGCATTTTTCCTTCCTTACATAAAAATCCTACCTCGCTAGTAATTATTTCTCTTGGTCCTGAGTGGTTTGTCGCAATAGGAATTGTACCGAGAGCCATAGATTCGATTATTACTAATCCAAATAATTCTTCCCATTTAGCAGTTTTAATTGAATTGAGTACCAAATATTCGTGTTTTCCAATCAATTCTACAACGTCTTCAATCTTTTTTATATAAGACTGAAAATAAATATTAGCATATTTGGACGCATGATTTTGAACTAATTCTTCCTGTTTACCATTTCCTACAACTGTCAATGTCGTATTAGGATGAGATGAGAAAAACTCCAATAATTCAGTAATTCCTTTTTGGGGTAATAATCTTCCGAGATAAATAAAGCTTAATTTCTTTTTTTGATATGACGTTTTTTCATAGAATTTGGGTCTAAGGGAATGATAAACCACTGAAATATGTTTTTCAACAATATCGTAGTTGTTTAGTATTTCTCTTTTGCTTTTCTGTGTAACGGTAAAGACATGCTTAACTTCTTTTTCTAAAAACCTTTTCCAAACTTTTTTAACTTTAGGTGTATTCTTTTTAAGTTTTGGGTGAAAGGATCCATCCCAACATGTCCATGATGTATGATAATATAGCTGATGTTTTTTTAAAACAAATAATAAACGAATTATTTTAGGATCAAAAGGGGCGATTCCAAGTACGACTTTTAAATTTTTTGAAAATAAAAGTTTAATAATAAAAATGCTGTTGAGTATTTGTTTGTAAAATAATTGATAGTCTAATCTTTTGATGGATTTGTAAAAACAACCGAATACTGAAAACTCTCTATAAATTAGTTCCTTATTATGTTTTCTCAAAAGAAAATCAAGAGCTACATAGTGGCTATTTGCACCGTTTTTGTGGAAAATATAAATTTTATCTTTCATCTAATACTCAATCAAAATTATAAAATTACAAATTGAAAAACCTTATACCTAAAAGAAATGCATCGAATTAATTCTTTATCAAAATTACTTTTATTTAAATAAGAATACTAGAGTAGATATTTCCTAAATTGTAATTTTGTATTCAATTAATCTTTAGCTAAAAATAAAATTTAGATGTCGATACATAAAGCGGCTTTATCTCATCCTGTCTTTAAAGAAATCTCAAAAGTAGCAGATCACTTACAACTAGAAACTTACGTTATTGGTGGTTATGTAAGAGATTTTTTTCTTAACAGACATCAGGTGAAAGACATAGATATAGTTTGTGTTGGAAATGGAATTCATCTTGCTGAAAATGTCGCAGAGGCTTTACAAATTTCAAAAAAATCTGTAAAAGTTTTTAAACGATTTGGAACCGCCATGATCAACTATAAAGGCATTGATATTGAATTTGTTGGTGCCAGAAAAGAATCTTATGCCAAAGATAGTCGAAATCCAGCGGTAGAGCCAGGCAGCCTAGAGGACGATCAAAACCGAAGAGATTTTACTATCAATGCCCTAGCACTCCAGCTTAATTCAGAACATTTTGGTGTTTTATTAGATCCTTTTGATGGCCTAAAAGATCTAGAGTCCAAAATCATAAAAACTCCACTAGAGCCTGAACTTACCTTTTCGGACGACCCCTTGAGAATGATGAGAGCTGTAAGATTTTCAGCTCAACTCGATTTTAAAATTGAAGACGGAACCTTTAAAGCCATTCAGCAGCAAGCCAAAAGACTAAAAATAGTTTCCCCTGAAAGAATCATAGATGAGTTCAATAAAATCATGATGACAACCAAACCTTCATTTGGTATTGGGTTGCTATTAAAATCGAAGTTACTCAGATATTTTCTCCCAGAATTAGTCGCATTGCAAGGTGTAGACGATGTAGAAGGACAAAGACACAAAGAGAATTTTTGGCATACACTGGAAGTGGTTGATAATATTTCAGAGCATACGGATGATTTGTGGTTGCGGTGGGCAGCATTGATGCATGATATTGGTAAAGCGCCAACTAAGCGTTTTTATAAAAAACTTGGATGGACGTTTCATGGCCATGAATTTAAAGGCTCTAAAATGGTTTATCAATTATTTAAAAGATTGAAAATGCCTTTGAATGATAAAATGAAATACGTTCAAAAATTAGTGTTGTTGAGTTCGCGACCCATCGCAATTGTTGATGAAGATGCTACAGATTCTGCAATCAGAAGATTGATTTTTGACGCTGGTGATGATCTTGAAGATTTAATGACTCTTTGTGAAGCCGACATCACGACAAAAAATCCTAAACGTTTTGAAAGATACCATAATAATTTTAAAAAAGTCCGTCAAAAAATTAAAGATGTTGAAGAAAGAGATCATATCAGGAATTTCCAACCACCAGTGTCTGGTGAAGATATCATGACGGCTTTCAACATAAAACCATCAAAAGAAATTGGCATCATAAAATCTGCAATAAAAGAGGCAATTTTAGAAGGCGACATTCCAAATGATAAGGGAGCTGCTTACGACTTTATGGTTAAAAAAGGAAAATCTCTAGGATTAAAAGTGTATCGAAACTAAGTCTTAGAATTTCAGTTAAATTTATTGAACTGGCATATATTCATTAATTTTTTTTGGTTGATATTTTATGTTTTAACTATGCATTTACTCTTTGTGTAGCTTTGAGTCTTCCCCACCTGCGGCCGGCAGGTCTGAGTTACTCTGTGTTATAGCTTTGCAACAGACCTGAATTCGATTAATATATGCGTGTTTTTTAATTAGTTATTTTGTATTTAATTAAATTTCCACTTATAAACGCTCCTATAATCCCCTCAAGGGATATTTTCGCCAATTGTATCCTCCTTTGAGGGAGGACTATGGAGTTTGTTTGTTGATTTTCAGTACTTTATGGGATTTTTTATAATCGAACTCAGGTAACAGAGAAAACATCAAGAAAGCAGAGAGTCTCATGGAGTTATACTTCTTCTTCTAATAGAGAAATCAAAGTAATTTTTTTACTGACTTAGGCACTTTATTAATAAAAACACTTTATTCAAAATATTTTTATATCGCATTATTAATCAATTAAATAAGGTCAGGTCGAGTGTTTTTTGTTTACTGGTAAGGAAACCAAAAATGTATCGAGACCAACTCGTTAAGGTTCTCAATAGTTCTGCTGAGCACCGCCGAAGTACATTTTTGTATATTCCTATCGTCATATACAAAAACACTCAAACTGACCTAAGTCGGTCTTTAACAGCTAAGTATATTAGACGTTATACTAAAATACTAATTAATGCTTAAGTGCCTAAGTCAATTTTTTTATTTATGTGCCTAAATCAATAAATTTATTACCCAAACGTATCAGCCTTTTCCTTTGAATCATATAAAAAATTGATGCAATACTCGGTAGAATAAACATACTAATGATCCAGAAAATCTTATTGTAAATTTTGTGTTTTACCATATCATTCAATATGATAACCCATGTCGTAAAATAAGTCATTAAACCAATTGTCAGAAAGAAATCTGCGTAATTCCAATCATAAATTTTCGCTAGTGCGCCAATAGTGGTTAACAAGGTATTTCCTATAACCAGAAACCAAACAATTTCTGTACTTATTTTAAAATCCTCATCTCTCATGATTGAATGCTTTACACATCAATTTTAGTTGATATGCTTCTGTGCTTTATAAGATGATCTTACCAATGCGCTGCTTTCAACGTGTCTGAATCCTAATTCTTTACCGATAGTTTCGTATTTCTTGAATTGATCAGGGGTAATGAATTGCTTAACAGGCAAATGTTGTTTACTGGGTTGTAAGTATTGACCGATAGTCACGACATCAACATCAACTGAACGTAAATCCTTAAGCGTTTGAATAACTTCATCTTCTTTTTCCCCAAGACCTAACATAATACCTGATTTGGTCCTGTTAATGCCTTGTTTCTTAAGATATTCCAAAACGCCAAGACTTCTGTCGTATTTGGCTTGTATCCTTACTTCCCGAGTTAGACGTCTCACAGTTTCCATATTGTGGGAAACCACCTCAGGTTTTACTTCAATGATACGATCTATATTTCGCTTTACCCCTTGAAAATCAGGAATTAAAGTTTCCAGTGTCGTTTCAGGATTCATTCTTCTGATGGCCTGAACTGTTTCTGCCCAGATGATAGAACCCATATCTTTAAGATCGTCACGGTCAACAC
>Ga0207419_1000140_pt1 | contig 57484 bp, 47 predicted proteins | sample ElkSloMetagenome_4_FD_184723 | JGI IMG/M metagenome (GOLD analysis project Ga0207419, IMG submission 184723) | Hot spring microbial communities from Elkhorn Slough, Monterey Bay, USA - MD2A (version 2) | ecosystem: Environmental > Aquatic > Marine > Intertidal zone > Estuary: Microbial mat ...
TGATAAAAAGAGCATTCGCGATAAAGTTAAGCGGGAAATTTGTCAGACAGGTTTGGTCAAATTCCATGAGTCTCAACAAGAAATTTTAAACAATATTCGCAACCGGATTGAAGCCATGTATGATACCCGAGTTGAATTGGCGAATAATTTAATTAAACAGGCGATTTCACTGTGCGAAAATCCACTTAAACAGCAAGAAAAAGTTTATCAATAATCTGTTCAACAGCGCCAACAAGATCAAGCTTGGATACAACAACAGCGTCAACGTTTGGAACAAGTTCGACAGGAAATAGAAGCAATAGTTCGTGATATTAACCCAGTTAGCAATCAATAAAATTGTAGGAGGGGTTGGCGAAGTGTTTGATGGGCGTTTGATGGGCGTTTGATGGGCGTTTGATGGGCGTTTGATGGGCGCATTGCCATGCGCCCCTACGGGGAACGTTTTACTTCCAGTTTTAAAGCAGCTTTTACCCATCCAAACTCTGCGGTAACTTTATCATAAATTGTGGTAATATCTTCTGATAAAGGAACGCCTTTTTCTAAGGTTTCACGGGCTTTCAGTTCTAACTGTTCGCAGAATTCAAAGAGTGTTAAAGCGCCCAAGGTTCCGCTAATTGATTTGAGAGAATGGGCGGCGGGTTTGAGTTGTTCCGCATCTAGGTTTGTAATCGCTGATTCTATTTTTTCTAACAATTCTGGAGTGGTTTCTAAATAGGCTTCAACAGCTTCTTCTAAAGCTTCAATTTCTCGTAAACTCTCAATCACATTCGGATCAAGGACAACCAATTTTTCACGGGGAGAAGTCGCCACTTGAGTCGAAAAATCTTGGTTTTGTTTGGCTTCATTTGTTAACTGAACAGCCTCAGAAACGACACTATCGATATTATTATTTAAAACAGCTTGATTAATCGGTTGACATTGTTTCAAAACAGAAACTAGCTGTTCCATTCTAATCGGTTTACTGATATAATCATCCATACCTGCGGCAATACAATCATTGCGATCGCTTTCCATTGCATTAGCAGTTACCGCAATAATTCGGGGACGTTCAGAGGTATCTTTTTTGCGATCGCCATAGAGTTTTTTAATCTGTCGCGCCGCTTCCAAGCCATCCATTTCCGGCATTTGCATATCCATCAAAACCACGTCATAAGATTGGCGTCGTAATGCTTCTAATACTTCTAAACCGTTCCCGGCAACATCCGCCCGATATCCCATCCGTTGTAAGATTTGCAAAGCGACTTTTTGGTTAACCAAATGATCTTCAGCCAGTAGAATTTTTAAGGGTAATGTCTTAGCGAGTAAGGGAATATCTTTATTAAGTTTCAACCGATTTTTATCGACTAAATGAACTTCTAGCGATTCTCCACCTAAAATATTCATCAATACATTATAAAGCTGAGATTGTTTAATCGGCTTATTTAAACAAGCAGAAAAATCATAAAGTTGGGCGCGATCAATACTTTGCCTTCCCATCGAAGTTAACAAAACCAAAGGAACTCTTTTATAAGGTGACAGCTTGCGAATTTCTTTAGCCAAAGATAACCCATCAAAATCAGGCATTTGCATTTCTAACAACGCCATATCAAACGGTTCACCCTGACGCAAAATATTTAAGGCTTCTAATCCATTTGCGGCGGTTTTTGCTAGCATTCCCCAAGCTTGAGTTTGTAGAGTCAAAACTTGGCGATTTGTGGCATTGTTATCAACAATTAATAACCGTTTTCCGGTTAACTCTGGCGTTTTACCCCACTCTTTTTTGAGATGAGAACAAGATTCTACAACAATGGTAAAATAAAAGGTTGAACCGACTGCTTTATTGGGAATAAAAGATTTAGACGTTTGTGAAACTTGATCAATTTTTACAGGATCAGGTAAGGGGCGATTACCTATAGAATTTGTCATTGAAGGTGTAAAATCAGCAGGCGGTTCACCTGCTATCGTTTTGTGACTTTCTACCCACATTTGCCCGCCCATCATTTCAGCAAGTCGTTTGCTAATTACTAATCCTAAACCCGTTCCGCCATATTGCCGACTGGTGGAAGAATCCACCTGACTAAAGGATTTAAACAAACGATTCATGCGTGCGGGTGGAATGCCAATTCCGGTATCTCTCACTGCAAATTGAATCTGATAACGGTTGGGTTTAGTTGTCGTTTCTGTTGAATTTTTGTCTGAGTTATCGTCTAAGTTATCCTCAGAAGCAATAGGCTTTAAAGAAACAGCTTTTAGAGAAATAACCACTTCTCCGGTTTCTGTAAATTTAACCGCATTGCTGAGAAGATTTACTAAAATTTGTCGGAGTCGCGCCCCATCTCCAATCACTTTAGAAGGCGTTAAAGGATCAATTAAATAAGCAAGTTCAATATTCTTACTCACTGCTTTTGTCGCGAGTAAATCCAACGATTCTTCAATGCAAGTTCGCAAGTCAAAGGGATGTTGTTCTAACTCCAGTTTTCCCGATTCTATTTTCGAGAAATCCAAAATATCATTGATCAATGAAAGCAACGCATCGCTACTACTCCGAATCGTTTCTACATAATCTTGTTGAGTAGAGGTGAGGTGAGTATCTAACAATAACCCCGTCATCCCAATTACCGCATTCATGGGAGTGCGAATTTCGTGACTCATGGTGGCTAAAAACTCACTTTTCGCTTTAGTTGCAGCCAGGGCTTCATCTCGCGCTTTCGCTAAATCTTGGGCGGTTTGTTGACGTTCAAGTTCACTTCCTATCCATTGGGCCATTAACTTTAATAGTTCCCGATCAACTGCTTTAAAAGGTTCTGTTTTTGTTTGCTGACTCCAAAAACATAAAATTCCATAAACTTTATTCTCAACAATCACCGGAATGCCCATATAAGCTTCAATTTTAAATGGTGTTGAAGTTGAACAGGGTAAACCCGAAAATTGTAGGGATTCAAAATAAAGGGGTTTTTTCGATTTGGCTGTCATCAAACACAAACTATCTGTCAACTCAAAAACTTTTCCTTTCTGAATCTCTGGATAGGGACACATAGCAGCCATGATTTCCAGTTTATATTGATTTTGAGTAGGATTAATATCTTCTAAACGAGAGAGTAACCCCACTTCTAAACCAAACTTATAACAACCCACTTTTAAAATTCGACGAAGACGTTCTTGAAAATTTATCTCTCGGGCGGATGTTATCTGATATAATGCTCGAATAGAAGCTTCACTATCTTGGAGTTGTTGTTCGCGTTGTTTGCGATCGCTAATATCTCGGGAAACACCAATAATTTCTTGTGAATCTTCATTTTCAGAAGTTCTAATCGCGCTACTGGTGGTTTCAAACCAAATATAATTCCCGTTTTTGTGACGAATACGATAAGTTATGGTGTAAGTTACATTTTGACGCAATACAAAAAAATGAGCTTTCACTAAAGCATTCAGATCCCGAGGATGAAGAAAATCAGCAGCAGTACAATTAATTAATTCTTCGGGTTCATATCCGAGTAAAACTCGACAAGCGGGTGAAGCATAAAGAATGATTCCATCAACCGAATGGCGAGTAATCATATCGGTTGAATGTTCGGCTAATAAACGATAACGTTCTTCTTGTTCTAGGCGATCACAATCAGCATCTTCTAGGGCGCGAAGCATTTGGTTAATGGTTTCAGCTAAATTCCCCAGTTCATCTTCTCCCGATACCGATATTTGTAGAGATAAGTCACCACTGCTGCTAATATGACTCACTTGATTGTTTAAATCAGATATACGGAATAATACCAATCGTTCTAAAACAAAGAGAGTAATTCCCCCTAAGATTGCACCGACAAACAAAACTGCTAGAATTAAGTGATATTGACTATCTTGGGCTGCTTTAGAGAAGATTCGCTTAACTTTTACTTCAAGTTTTAAAGCATTTTTTCCTTGAATATCTCGCAGAACTGTATATCCCTCTAATATTGAATAATTTAGCGATTCAACCCAAATATTTTCTGATTTTTCTGAAGGAAATATTTCGGAACTCCAAGGTTTGATCTGGAGAGATAATTGACTCCTTTGGGCAATATCCGGAACTAAGCGGTTTAAATTATGTCCTAATAGAACAACACCTTGAATATTTGAAGAATCAGAGGTAAAAATAGGTTGGGCTGCAATTAACCAATTGCTTTCTGGTAAAGTTAAAAGACCCGAACTTCCAGGGGTAAAAATTGAAGAATAAGAACTGTTTTTTTCTGCTAAACTAGAAGACAACAAAAAGTTAGATTGGGAAATTTTCTGACTATTTTCACTCAAAAATCTGCTAAGTCTGAAAGAGTCGGAGGTCAGATAGTCTTGAAACCCTTCAGAAATAGGGATTTCTCGCTGACGAGTTGGATCAAATCCTCTGCTGAAAACAACTTTCCCTTCCGCATTCACTAAGACGAATAAATCAACGGGTGTTCGTTGCCAATCTACCTCTATAGAATTGGAGGAATTGACAATCGCAGCAATATTGAGGGACTGGGCTTGATCTTGGGCTAGTTTTTCTAAGTTTACGGATTCTTGGTGTAAAGCATTCACCGCCCGCATGAACTCTTGATGTACAGACTCCACTTCTAGGCGATGAAAGTTATTATGCAGGACAATTGATGCTGTGACATAGAGTGCCACAAGGAGACTTGATAGGGCTGCACCGATAATTAATAGGGTTTTCTTACGCAATTTCATGGGATATTCCTTAGTGGTGCGACTGAGTGACTCGCATCAATACACCTGCACCCAACTGATGGAGGGGAATCTCCAACCATGGCATCTCAATCAACCGTAATCGTTTGCTGGTGACATTACCTCATCTTTTTGAGAGGTTGGTTGATGTCTCATCTCGATTTTAACTTGAATACTCCAAACCCTTCCAATCTCTCGGTCTTGATCACCGCAGAATAGCAGAAAATAGCCATTGAAAGTCACAGATAAAATCTTGTAAAATCTTCTACTCTTTGAATTTAGATTAAATTCCGTTTGATTTGCTCACGGTTCGGTCATCAAAATTTGATACAATTTTGTCTAATATATAGATATTCAAGTTAGGGTTGTTTGGAGATCACTTTTCAAGCTTTAACCCTAAATAACGTAATATTAAACTTCAACTCAAAAACACAACTCAAAGTACGAGGTGGTTTGAAGGTGAAGATGATCCCAGATTTTTGCGGTATTGTTCGATAGAGTTGCCGTAGAACTCAAGGAGAGCGTCCCCTGTAAACGGGGAAAAATGAACAACCTTTTGTGGATCTTAACTCACCTATAGGTTTTTCAATAAAACTTTAGAGTTGATTCATGTCACAATAGAACACAAGTTGAAGTCATAACGAGTTACTGAGGGGAAGTCAAATATGGTAGCCCTTACCGATAAAGTTCAATCTAGTCGCTTGACGATGGAAGTCAGCGAAACGGTTACAGATACAACCGCAATTCGTTCCTTAGATTGGGATCGCGATCGCTTTGATATCGAATTTGGATTACAAAATGGAACAACCTATAATTCATTCATCATCCGAGGCGAAAAAACGGCTCTAGTTGATACCTCCCACGCCAAATTTCGTCAACAGTACCTCGAAACTCTCCAAGGACTGATTGATCCGCGTGAAATTGATTATCTGATTATCAGCCATACCGAACCCGATCACAGTGGCTTAGTCAAAGATGTTTTAGAACTCGCTCCCGATATTACCATTGTCGGTGCAAAAGTCGCGATTCAATTCCTCGAAAATCTCACCCACGTTGAGTTTAAACGCATTCAAGTCAAAAACGGCGAGACTCTAGATTTAGGCAACGGTCATCTCTTAGAATTTGTCTCTGCTCCCAATTTACACTGGCCAGACACGATTTTCACCTACGATCGCAAAACCGAAACCCTGTTTACCTGTGATGCGTTTGGGATGCACTATTGCTCGGATCAAACCTATGATGAAAATTTAGCCGAAATTGAGCCAGATTATCGCTTCTATTATGAATGCTTGATGGCACCGAACGCTCGTTCAGTCCTGAGTGCGATCAAACGCATGGAAAAACTCGGGGAAATCAACACGATCGCCACCGGACACGGGCCATTACTTCGTCATAATGTCGGGGAACTCGTCGGGCGTTACCACGAATGGAGTCAAGCCCAAGCCAAAGGCGAAACCACCGTAGCGGTATTCTACTACTCCGACTATGCCTATAGTGATCGGCTTTCCCAAGCGATCGCTCATGGGGTGACTAAAACCGGAATTGCAGTCGAAATGCTAGATTTGCGATCGGCAGATCAGCAAGAAATTCGTGAACTCGCCAGTTCCGCCCAAGGTTTAATCGTCGGTACACCGCCTGTCTCTGGCCCTGATGCTGAAATAGCCTCTGAAGCAATTAGCACGATTTTAGCCTCCACTCACGCTAAACAAGCCTTTGGTCTGTACGAAAGCGGCGAGAGTAGCTTATCGGTTTATCTTTTAGAAGTCAAATTCAAACAAACCGGAATTAAACAAGGTTTTCCCTCCATTCGTGTTACTGAAACCCCAACCGAAAACACCTACAAACTCTGTGAAGAAGCGGGGACGGACATCGGACAGTGGTTAGGGTTGAAAAAAGCCGTTAAGCAAATGAAATCCCTCGATAATGACCTCGATAAAGCGCTCGGTCGCCTCAGTGGAGGATTATATATTATCACCGCAACCAAAGGAGAAGTTCGCAGTGCGATGTTGGCATCATGGGTGTCTCAAGCCAGTTTTCAACCCTTGGGTTTGAGCATTGCGGTGGCAAAAGATCGGGCAATTGAAGCTTTAATGCAGGTTAATGATACCTTTGTTTTAAATGTCTTGGCAGAAAATAACTATCAAAAGCTGATGCGTCATTTTCTCAAACGGTTTGCGCCCGGTGCGGATCGTTTTGAAGGAATTGAGACTCAAAGCGCCAGTAATGGCAGTCCGATTTTAACGGATGCGGTGGCTTATCTAGAATGTAAAGTTGCTAGTCGGATGGAGTTGAGTGATCACTGGATTATTTATGCCACTGTGCAAGCAGGACGAGTGAGTGATCCCGATACTTTACCTGCGGTTCACCATCGGAAAGTGGGTAATCATTACTAGACTGGGACTCGAAAAATAGGGAATATAAAAGTGTGAGTTGATTGTCGTTCTCTGCGGGAGAGTGATAAAAAGGAACTCAAGAAATGCCTGTTTTTTTACTTTTTTTAGGCAACGGCGTTGATAAAATCAGAGGAATAGGAATCTCCAGAGAACGCCTAATTATTCACGTCTCAGCCATTTCCCTATTTTTACGAGGTGCAATTCCATGTCTACCGATTTATTGAAAGACCGTAGTTACACAATTGTGATTGCTCGCAGTGGGGTCAGCCGCGATCAACAGCATCCTTGGTTTAATGAATGGATAGATGCTCAAGCTTCTTTAATTGATTTGGCAAAGAAATGTCAGGAATTTGATCCCAATGGCTTAACGATTTATGAGGCTTCTAGTTATTTAAAAAAATATCCGAAAGCGACCGTGAATCGATTTGCCGATATCTTACAAGAAAATAACCGTTCTTGTGTTACCAATATCATTGACATTAATGTAGTTGAAGCAGTTGCTGATATTCTCAATCATTATTTTGAGCGCAAAGAAAATAATCAAACCAAGCCCAAAGGTGAGATTATTGTGGTTGTTCTAGATAAACATGGCATTGATGGGATTGGAGATCTTCAACAATTAATTATCAAATCCTCCCATAAGATGGATTATGCCGAAGAATTGGGAATTACCTTTATTCAAATCGGAGATGATGTGACAACTCGACGATTTATGACGGGATTGGATGATGATTTAACCCAAGTCGGTGCTAAGTTTGATATCGTGGATACAAAATATTGGCATGAAGTTAAACGGAAATCCGTTAATCAGTTTTTAATTGATGCAATTTTGGATTAAAGCAATTTACAACTCATTCAAAAGAATCTAACATGACAGCAACACTTGTAAAAGCCCGTGACGTACAAACACTCTTGATTGCAGAAGATACAAAAGTTCTGCGATCGCGCACTTGGGATCGCCTGAAATTTGAGGTTGAATATTCCCTCAAAAAAGGCACCAGCGCCAATAGCTATCTGATTCAAGCCGAACAAACTGCCATTATCGATCCGCCCGGAGAATCTTTTACCCGCAACTATATTGAAGCCCTGCAAATGCGGCTGAATTGGTCGAAATTAAATTACATTATCTTAGGACATTTTAATGCGAATCGAGGGGCGACGATTAAAGCATTATTAACACTTGCCCCACAAGTTACTTTTGTTTGTTCCAATCCCGCAGCCTTAGCTTTAAAAGAATATCTCAGCGACTACGATAATATTAACCTGCTCGTTGTTAAAGGAGAAGAAACCCTCGATCTCGGTAACGGACATCAACTCCAATTTATCGCTGTCCCCACTCCCCGTTGGCCGGATGGCTTATTAACCTACGATCCCAAAACCCAAGTATTATACACCGATAAATTCTTTGGGGCGCACGTTTGCGGCGATCAGATCTTTGATGAAGGATGGTCAATTTATAGCGAAGATCGACGCTTTTATTATGATTGTCTTCATGCTGCCCAAGCCCGTCAAGTGCTTTCAACCCTCGATAAAATTGCAGATTTACCCCAAATTAAATTCTATGCAACAGGTCACGGGCCATTAGTTCGTTATGGCATGAGTGAGTTAACTCACCTCTATCGAGAATGGAGTAATCGACAAAAAACTCAAGATTTTAATGTGGCTTTATTATACGCTTCAGCCTATGGAAATACAGCAACTATTGCCCAAGCGATCGCCAAAGGTTTAACTAAAGCAGGTATTGCGGTCGAATCAATTAACTGTGAATATACCAAAGCCTCAGAAATTCAAGCCGCGATTGAAAAATGTGATGGATTTATTATCGGTTCACCCACTTTAGGAGGTCACGCCCCGACCCAAATTCAAACCGCATTAGGAATTATATTAAACACCGCTTCAACTAATAAATTAGCGGGAGTTTTTGGGTCTTTTGGGTGGAGTGGAGAAGCAATTGATATCCTTGAAAGTAAGCTAAAAGATGCCGGATATAAGTTTGGGTTTGAACCCATCCGCGTCAAGTTTAAACCCACCGATGTCACCCTACAAACCTGTAAAGAAGCGGCGATTGATTTTGCCCAAACCCTCAGACGCACCCAAAAACTTCGCAGCGCCCGATCTTCTGTTACGGACTCGGGGGCCGATCGTACTGCCCAAGCGGTAGGGCGTTTAGTGGGTTCGCTGTGCGTGATGTCTTGTCGGCGAGAAGATGTTCAGAGTGCGATGTTGGCGTCGTGGGTGTCTCAAGCGACATTCAACCCTCCTGGTTTAACCATTTCGGTGGCGAAAGATCGGGCGTTAGAGTCTTTAACCCATAGCGGCGATCAATTTGTGTTGAATATTTTAGAAGAAGGAAAACAACTGCGTAAGCATTTTATGAAGCGGTTTGCACCGGGTGAAGATCGGTTTGCGGGGTTGGATATTGGGGAAGCATCTAATGGTTGTGTGGTGGTAAAAGATGCCTTGGCTTATCTCGAATGTGAGGTGAAACAACGGATGGAATGTGGCGATCATTGGTTAATTTATGCCACTGTTACTAATGGTCAGGTGTTAAGTTCTGAAGGAGTAACAGCCGTTCATTACCGCAAAATTGGTACCCATTATTAAAGGATAAAGGGTTCAAGAGATAGACGGGAAAAGTTTCAGTTAATTTTTTTCAACAGAAAAAACACCAAGACACAAGGACACTAAGGGAGTATTTCTCTGAGGCTTTGTGTCTTTTTAGTTGTGATCCGGGAATTGAGGTTCTAAGTGTTGGTTGTTGTCTGATGACTTATCATCATAAATTTTTCTATTTTTTCATACATTTTTGAACGTAGCGAGGAAAATGTTTGAAACAGTTTTATCTAAAAGTTAATACGTTTTCAAACATTTTCATATTGTCTTTGCTGTACATCAAGATTAGATTAGTTGATAACAAGGTTAGTTAATCAGTTTTGAAATGAGTTGAAATTGATTTTAATCCCTGACTAGAAAACGATTTAACAACCTTTTAAACCCGATTAGGAGAACAACAATGGCAACCTTTAATGTCGATACAACCTTTAATATTGTTGCTGGTGATGGCTTAACCAGCTTAGGAGAGGCAGTTAATGCAGCCGCAGATACAATCATCTAGAAATGACTGAAACTATTTTTATAATTCATCATTCATCATTCATAATTTAAACCCCACTTGATCCAAATCCACCCTCTCCTCTAACAGTCGAACTGAGTTGTTCAACTTCTTCAATTTCCGCGTGAATAACAGGGGCGATAACGAGTTGGGCAATTTTCATGCCTTGATTAATATTAAAGGTAGTTTTGCCATGATTGATTAATATTACCCCAATTTCGCCGCGATAGTCTGCGTCTATTGTACCAGGTGTGTTTAATACGGTAATTTGATGTTTGAGGGCTAAACCGCTTCGGGGACGAACTTGGGCTTCTGTTCCCGGTGACAGTTCGATAGAAATTCCGGTGTGAATGAGTTTGCTTTCTCCGGGTAAAATTTCTTGTTCTTCGAGAGAATATAAATCCAGTCCCGCATCATTAGGATGGGCATATTTTGGCACAATTGCTGCTTGATCTAATTTCAATATTTTAAGTTTCATTCAATTAATGTTTGAGATGTTTAATGTTCCTTTTGCAAAAGCACAAAAACGAATTTTTTTGGTTTTAATTCAAGACATTTCCCAACTGATATTGGTGATCAGGAGTTGCTGACCGGGGGAGATAATAATTTGTTTAAGTTTAACTTGCATAATTTTGGTAGGGTTAAGAATATTGCCCAAAATAATTTCCGCTAATCAAGAGAGTTGGGGTTTCAGATTTCGAGTTTTGCCTGTCCTAAATATTCAATTCCTACAGGTGTCACCTCAAACCGACAAGGTAAGACTTCAACACCTATTTTAATCGCTTCTTCTAACAACTTTGCATAAACCGGATCGGCATCTTTCCCCGGAGAAAAGCGATCGCAATCTCCCCGATTAATAAAATACAACATCACCGCTCGACCCCCTTGTTGTACAATCGTGGTTAACTCTCTTAAATGTTTTTGTCCGCGTGTAGTCACGGTATCGGGAAATAACGCCAATTTATCTTTTGCCCAAGTCGTATTTTTTACTTCTAAATAAATCGGCTGGTTTTCACCTTGTAACCAAAAATCAACTCGACTTTTGCGATCGCAACCGTAAACCACTTCTTTTTTAATCTCGCTATAATTTCCCAATTCTGGAAACAAATGTTGTTCAAGAGCTAATTTTACCACCCGATTGGGTAAACCCGTATTCACCCCCACCCAAGTCGGTTGATTATCCGTTACTTCTATCAACTCCCAAGTATAGGCTAACTTCCGCTTAGGATTATTACTGGGCGAGACTTGAACCGCATTTCCCAACACACAAACCCCCGTCATCGGGCCAGTATTCGGACAATGGGCGATGATCGTTTCTCCGGATGTCAGCATAATATCAGCGAAGAACCGTTTGTAACGTTTAACTAATACGCCCGCTTGCAATGGCGGATATTGATAGAGGAAATCAGTCATTCGGCTGTTATAGCGCTTCGCGCTCTTGCAAAAGGCACTCATGGAGGAAAAAGGAAAAAACTCAGTCTAATAAGGCTTTTTGCAATTCCTCGTTTCCTTGCATTTGTTAATATACCAGCGTGAACTGCTATAAAATCATCAGCAACCTTTCTATTTTGCCCGATCAACGCATCTACACGGAATTATTCCTTTCACCTATTTTCTAATTGTCCATTCCCCGATACACTAGGGGTTGCCACTAAGCGTTTATAACCATTTGTGTCTGGATCGCAAAAAACAACTCGTTCCCTGGTCAGTATTGCTACCGTTGTAGCCGCCGCAACCCTGATCAGCAAAGTATTTGGCCTGGTTCGACAACAGGTAATGGCAGCACTTTTCGGCGTCGGGGCGGCGATCGATGCCTATAACTACGCTTACGTCATTCCCGGTTTTCTGTTGATTTTACTCGGCGGAATTAATGGCCCGTTTCACAGCGCCATTGTCAGCGCCTTAGCCAAACGCGATCGCAGTGAAGCGGCACCTTTGATCGAAACGATCACCACTTTAGTCAGTGGGGTATTGTTATTGATCACGGTATTTATGGTTGTATTTGCAAGTCCATTAATTGATTTAGTCGCCCCCGGACTCAGCCAAACTCCAGAAGGTTTAGAAATTCGGGCGATCGCCATCCAACAACTGCAAATTATGGCGCCAATGGCGTTATTTGCGGGGTTAATTGGTATTGGTTTCGGAACCTTAAATGCGGCCGATATGTATTGGCTACCGTCTATTAGTCCGTTATTTTCTAGTGTGGCTTTAATTGGCAGTTTGGGAATATTGGCGGTGTATCTCGGCCCCAAAATTACTACTCCCGAATATGCTTTACTGGGCGGAATTGTCTTAGCAGTGGGAACGTTAGCCGGGGCGGTGTTGCAATGGTTGGTACAACTTCCGGCGATGTGGAAATCAAAACTCGGAAGATTGCGGTTGAGATTTAACCTCAAACAACCGGGAGTTAAAGATGTAATGCGCGTGATGCTTCCGGCGACGTTTTCATCGGGAATGCTGCAAATTAATGTTTATACGGATTTATTTTTTGCCTCTTATATTCCCCAAGCTGCTGCTGCACTGGCGTATTCTGGGTTATTAGTTCAAACGCCGTTAGGAATTATTTCTAATGTGATTTTGGTGCCGTTTTTGCCGATCTTTTCTCGACTCCGAGAACCCGCAGACTGGCCAGAATTAAAGAATAGAATTCGACAGGCGTTAATGTTAACTGCTTTAACGATGTTACCTTTAAGTGCGATCATTGTCGCCTTAGCATTACCCATTGTGCGAGTGGTTTATGAACGGTTTGCGTTTGATTTAGCAGCGTCTCAATTTGTGGCTTCGGTATTGATGGCTTATGGCGTGGGAATGTTTGTTTATTTGGGGCGAGATGTTTTAGTTCGAGTCTTTTATGGGTTGGGAGATGGAGAAACACCTTTTCGGGTGAGTATGGTGAATATTGTCTTGAATGCGGTGTTAGATTTTCTGTTAGTTCAAGCTTTTGGCGCACCCGGTTTAGTGTTAGCAACGGTGGGGGTTAATTTAGTTTCAATGTTGATGTTTTTAGTCTTGTTAGATCGTAAATTAAACGGGCTTCCCTGGCGAGAATGGGGCTTTCCGTTATTGGGTTTAACGGTAGGGAGTGTATTTGCGGGTTTAGCCTGTTGGGGAACGATTTGGGGAACTCAAAACCTTTTAGGAAGTGAGGGATTTTTGGTATTATTAATAGAACTTTGTTTAGCAACAACGGTAGGATTTGCCGTATTTGCAACCTTTGCAATGCAGATGAAGTTACCTGAAGTTGATTTATTAATGAGTAAAGTCAGACAACGAATTAGTCGATAAATGAAGTTGTATATTGGTTGATGGATCGTTTGTTTTTCGACATCAAGAACAGTCAAAAAACTGTTTTGCTCCTAATGAGCAGTCAGCTTATTCTCCAGTTAATGAATGGAGAAGCTGCTGCATTTATTAATGTTTAATCAAATTTCGAGTATTCCCAAGCTTAATGAATTCAACAGAGGTGAAGATCCTCAGATTATCAATACTAAATCGGAATGCTGTTTATACTTTAATTCAAGAGGATTTTCGGGGAAATATTTTCATCAACAACAGATCATTAAAACCTGTGTTAATCAGACGATTACTCTAAAATCCTTGAACTCAGAAAAGCTTTTACTCTTGGTGATAAATTTCTAACCTAAGAAAGAGTTTTTTTCTTCCGTGAACGGAAATATTACGCTATGTTAAAGAGTGATGAACCTCACTAACTGATAATATGACCTCAACAGTTGCAACGAATCCTTATCTGGAAGGAAATTTTGCCCCGGTTCGCGATGAAATTACTGCTGACAACCTGAAAGTCATCGGTGAACTTCCTGCGGGTTTGTCGGGAATGTTTTTACGAAACGGCCCAAATCCTCAATTTCCGCCCATTGGACAGTATCATTGGTTTGATGGAGATGGTATGATCCATGCCGTTCGCATTCTCGATGGTAAAGCATCCTATCGCAACCGCTATGTTCGCACTCAAGGCTATAAAATCGAACATGAAGCCGGAACCGCCCTCTGGAGTGGTATGCTGGAACCACCTCAAGAAAATCTTCCGGGTGGTTCAAGCAAAAACACAGGAAACACAGCTTTAGTTTGGCACGCAGGTAAATTTTTAGCACTCTGGGAAGGCGGAGAACCTCATGCGTTAACGCTTCCAGAAGTTGATACTGTTGGGGCTGATGACTTTGAGGGTAAACTGACTTCTCCGTTTACCGCCCATCCGAAAGTTGATCCCGAAACAGGCGAAATGAGGTTTATCGGGTATTCAATGTCAGCCCCGCCTTATTTACAATATGGTTGGGTGGCGCCGGATGGGAAACTTCAACAAATTAACCCGATAGAAATTCCTGTTGGGGTGATGATGCACGATTTTGCCATCACGAAAAACTATACAATATTTATGGATTTACCCCTAACATTGCGGTTTGAACGGATGCAACGGGGCGAACATCCAATCATGTTTGAAAAAGAAACACCGAGTCGGTTTGGAATTGTTCCCCGTCATGGTGATAGTAGCCAAGTGAAATGGTTTGAATGTCCGTCTTGTTTTATTTTCCACACCTTAAACGCCTACGAACAGGGTTCGGAAGTGGTTTTAATTGCTTGTCGGATGGAATCTACTTCGGTATTAGCAATGACCGATAATGAGGCTTCTGATATTCCCTTGTTATATCGTTGGCGGTTTAATATGGAAACCGGGGAAGTTAAACAAGAACAAATGGATGATACACCGGGAGAATTTCCGACGATTAATAATCACTTCACCGGACAACAAACCCGTTACGGTTATATAGGTAAAACAGCCCAGACTGAACTCCCCAAATTTGAAGGGATTAATAAATACGATTTTGATAAAAATAGTTGTCAGGTTCACCATTTTGGAGAGGGACGTTTTGGCGGTGAAGCGGTGTTTGTTCCTCGTTCAGATGATAGCGCCGAAGATGAGGGTTGGTTGGTGACGTTTGTTCACGATGAGAATGAACAGCAGTCAGAATTAGTGATTGTTGATGCTCAGAATATCACGTCTGAACCTGTGGCGCGAGTGATTATTCCCCAACGGGTTCCCTATGGTTTTCATGGAACTTGGGTGCCTCAAAGCCAGTTTCAATAATTCTCTGAGATCACGTTCGCCGGATCTTAAATTAAGTCCATCCCGACAAAATTCGGTGTATAAAATATAAGCCCTGGTTGATCGTTGCCAGGGTTTTTCTTGTCAAGATAATTTTAGAAATGTAAAGTTTAAGTACATTTTATTTCAATCATTTGACATCTATAGAACGGTTTGATAATATTCCCGGTATCAGATGATTAACAAAGTTTTAATCGCCTCTATTTTACCTCAAGCTTTCTTTCAGTACAACAGTTGATTTGCAGATCAGAGCCAAAATTAGGGGTCTGAATAAAAGCTATTAAAAAAGATGATAGCATCAGCACTAATTTGATCGGCGTAGTCGAAAGGTATTGCTTAGATTCTCGGTCTGAATCTGATGTGAGTATCGGAAGGTTATTCAGACTTCGTTTTTGAGTCTAAGAAATTAACTAAATATTGAGGAAATATTAACAATGACTCTCAAAACTGAATTAAGATCAGGGGTAGTTAAGTTTTTGCAAAAAACCAAACTGAATAAATTAGCTCACAAGGTATATTATGGGTATGTTCATGGTTTTAACAGTGCAACTCCTGAGATCGAGGATGCTTTAGAGATTATTTTTCAAAAAGCTCAGGAATTGGGAACGGCGAATCAAGGAGATTACTGTGAGTTTGGTGTATTCAAAGGATATGCGTTTTGGAAAGCCCAAAATATTTCGACGCAGTTCAAAGATGATTTTACTCAGATGAGATTTTTCGGTTTTGATTCTTTTCAGGGATTACCGGAAATTACCAACCCAGAAGATCAAACCCAAGAGGAAGTTTTTTATCAAGGTCAATATCACTGTTCTAAAGCAGGAGTTATCAATAATTTAAACTCGAAAGGTGTAGACTGGGAAAGAACGTTTTTAATTGAAGGCTTTTTTGAAGATTCTTTAACCGAAGCACTCAAAACTCAATACAATTTAGAAAAAATATCAATCGCCTTAATTGACTGCGATCTATATTCCTCGACAAAAGATGTGCTGAAATTCATCTCAGATTTGCTCATAGACAAGACCATACTGGTTTTTGATGATTGGAATTGCTTTGATCGAGATAATAATCGGGGTCAACGAAAAGCTTTCCAAGAATTTTTAGAAGAAAACCCGCAACTTTCTGAAGAAGAATTTATTTCCTATGGAAGCTATGGTCAAAGCTTTATTATCCATCAAAAATCTTCAGAAGTCTAATCTCGGGGATGGGATGAAACCGTGAAACTTTTGGATGTCGAAACAGGTCAACTTCTGGGAAATATGGGGGCGCATTTTGTGGTGTCGGTGGCGTTTAGTTTGTATGGAACAAAAATGGCGCCGTTGGCTGATAATACCCTAAAAATTGACAATGTGGAAACTGGAGAATGCTATCAATGCTTATCTGGACATAGTAAAATCCAACTTTACCATATAAGAATCAAATGATATCAAAAGATATCCTCTAACTCAACTTTCAAATCAAACTAGAGGTAATAAAATCTCAAACTGCGTTCCTATACCCGGTTCAGATTGCATCAAAAATTGACCTCCATGTTTAGCCGTCACAATTTGATAACTTTGGGCTAAACTGGTTTCCTTTTCAAGACGTTTTTGAGTTGAAAAAGATTCTATGATTTTTTGCTGTTGATCCCAAGACATTCCAGAGCCATTATCACTAATCCGAATTGAAACCCAACGTTGTGGAGTTCTTTCTGTACTTAGTTTAGTTTTAGGCGATCGCACTTCTGTTGTAATTTCTATTGTCGGTTCTGGAACAGGAACTTTATTTTTAGTTTCTCGATATTTCCTCGCCCATTGTTGAGTAGAAGCCTGACTAATTAACGCATCAATTGCATTAATTAAAATATTCATAAAAACTTGGTTAAGCTGACCAATATAACAGGTTACAGGTGGTATATGATCATAATTTTTTATGACTCTAATCTCACTTGAAATGCGGCTTTTCAGCAGTAATAAAATACCTTCAAGATTGGTATGAATATCCGCAGGTTTCTGATGAACTTCATCAATGTAACAAAAGTTTTGTAAGCTAGTTGCTAAATTTTTTAACCGTTCGGCTCCCGCTTGAATACTATTAACAATTTGGGGGATATCTTGTTGGATATATTCAAATTCAATTTCTTCTTTAAGCTGCTGAATATCTAATGGAATTTTTGAAAAATGTTGTTCATAAGCCGAAATCAACTCAATTAAACTCTCACTATAAGTCGAGATATGAGTTAAATTTCCCCAAATAAAACCCACCGGATCTAAAATTTCATGGGCGACCCCATCAACCAACCGTCCCAAACTCGCCATTTTCTCAATTTGGACAATTTGAGTTTGCATCCGTTCATAGCGAACTTGAGTTTCAATCCCCCGAATTTGCCAGTTGGCAAGATTTAATTCGTTAACATCCAACAATCGATAAGGTAAACTGGCAGAGGAAGAAGACTGCGGATCAATTTCCACCACAACCGGGTCGCTTCGCAGTTCAGGTAATCGTCGGAGGGCTTGTTGTGCAGCACTCACAATGGGTGTGTCCTCTGAGAGAATGAGGGGAGAGTTGCGGGCGTAGCTATAAAGAACGTGCAAGGGCTTCTGTAAAAACAGTTTCATCCCTTGAGGGCGAATCAGAAATTCTAACAATTGACGTCGTGAGATCATCCCGACAAATCGCGAATTTCCGTCTGGTGATTCCTCTACAAGAATCACTCCAGGAACAAGAGGATACCGCTCAAAGATTTGAGCGACAACAATTCCTACACAACTTACAGAAACCTGAAACTCATATAGAGATAGATCTCCCAAAGTTGATGCTAAACCCAGATCGAAAATGCTCCCCTCCATTAACCGTGGGGGAGAGACTTGATCGTGATGTTCGTCTAGCACGGGCTGGTAAATGAATCAGCTACAGATCTACTATACTACTTGAATCGCTTTCCTGTACTCCCTACCCTTCTAAATAAAAGCGGTTCAAGCCTTCTTGATGGACTGTCTCACAAACGGGTTCACCAACGGGTTCACCAAATACGGGTTTTAACCGCCTCTGTGAACTCCTCTTTTGTGACGTCCTTAGACCCATCCATTGTTTTTTCCGCTTATTCTTGATTGTAGCTGCCTCTCGTTTCCCAGTTAGGGATTGAAACCCGATCTGATCACAATTTATATTAACCCTCAGTCGTATTAAGTTTGAGGGAATTTAACAACAACACTAACTCTTGGTTTAGAACCTCATATCCTTGTTGGTTTAAATGTAATTCATCTTTTGTATATTTTCGCTCGATAGTGCCTTGTTGATCAGCAAGAACCGAAAACGCATCAAATACAATCACATCTTCACTCGCCAAACTGTTAATATAAACATTAACCTGTTCAATCGCCTGACTCACCTCATCTGACCAAAATGGTTGGCGTTCAAGGGGAATTTCCCCAACTGGAAAAATAGTGGTGATCATAACAAGAGCGCCTAAATCCTTAGAATCTTCTACAATTTTCTGAATATTAGCTTGGCAGTCAGCAATTATTAAATCCTTTCGCATCGGAAATAATGGAATGGTTTTTAAATCATTAACTCCAACTTGAATTAACACTATATCAGGTTTGAGAGGGGTAACGTGTTGTTCAAATCGTTGAACCGTTTGTATCGAAGTCTGAGAACCAATTCCCCGATTGATAAATTCATAGTTCTTAAGTTCTGGTGATTGCCAACTCGCAGCTCTGGAGTCTCCAAAAAAGACTAAACGGACTTGAGAATTTGCTTTTATGGGTGGGTTTGAGTCCGGGAAATATTGGTTCCAACCCAAGGGATCTAAACGAGTGAGATTGAGTTCGAGGTAGTATTTTTTAGCTCGGTTAAATAACAAGAAGTTTAAAGTGATTGAACCTGCGAGTATTGCGAAAACTAAAAGTGTTAACAAAATGCGAGGTTTATTGGATGTCATTGATTTTTCCTCACAATAGCTTCGATGAATAGAAGTTGATCGGGTCAAGTCAATTTTATCTTTTTTATTCAATGACTGTCTAGGTTGATGTTCAACAGATGAACTGAGAATGATTAAATGTATGACTATTGACTTACTCTAGCTGATCATCTTTTGTTAAGCAATTGCTAATCATTATGATCTAGAGAGAGCAGTTGTTGATCCTTCTTGACTCTGACTCGCGCTTTCCCCAAACGGAGTAACAGGTATTGCTGCTGCACAGAATGACATCCGAGTTTTTACGGAGATACTATCAATTGTTTTGATCAAAGTCCCGTATTTTCAACTAGAGGTTGAATTATTCGTTATACCTCGAAACGGTGATCAGTCGGGTTTTTTCGGTTGAGCATGGGCTTGAATCTGGCTCTATATTAAAGTTTTTTAAAGAAAATCATAATGAGTTCAATAAATTTAGTATTATAAATAATATGGGTAAAAAAATAAAAGTATGTTTAGGTATTCATTAAAATTATCAAACCTATTTTGACTTGTTCATCAGGGAATTTAAGGATGAAACTATTCAAGAGATTAATCATATTTTCTCTAGAATCAAAACAATATCGAAAATAAACCCAATAAATTAATTAAATTTCGGGGATAATCATGCAGATTTATAAAAAGATGAAAACGACAGGAAAAATTAGTCAAGAACACATTGAACATCAGTTACTCGCTAATCTCCAAGCCCAAGCCAAGCAACAAGCCGCAGTTGCTGATCTCGGACAACGCGCCCTAGCCGGACTTGACCTATCAATACTCCTCGATGAAGCCGTTTCTCTGATCGCTGAGACCTTAGATGTGGAATACTGCAAAGTGTTAGAATTAATGCCTAACGGCCATGCTTTCTTTCTGCGTGCCGGGGTAGGTTGGCATCGAGGGCTGGTGGGTTATGCCAATGTCAGCGCAAGTCAGCAGTCCCAAGCCGGATATACTCTATTCACCCAAAAACCCGTTATTGTAGAAGATCTTTGGGTCGAAACGCGCTTTCCTGGAACGCCGCTTTTGCATAACCATCGCATCGTCAGTGGTGTGAGTGTGGTTATTCCCGGAACTGTTGAAGAAACCCCCTATTTTCAAGAGTATTTATCCACAGAACATCACTCCTCTCCGTCAAAAAAATCTCAATCTTCCTGGGGAGTTTTAGGGGTTCACACTCGTCAATATCGTCAGTTTACTCAGGATGATGTTCACTTTTTAGAATCAGTTGCCAATGTGTTAGCTAGTGCTATTGAACGTCATCGTTCTGAGGAATGGATGCAAGTGATGAAACGGGCGATTGATAGTAGCAATAATGGCATTATTATTACTGATCCGACTCAACCCAATAATCCGATTATTTTTGCAAATTCAGGTTTTGAAAAAGTGACTGGCTACAGTCGAGAAGAAGTTTTGGGGAAAAATTGCCGTTTTTTACAAAGAGAAGAAGAACAAAATGGTTTGAGGGTTGATCCCGTTAAACAGGCAATTATTGAAGGAAGATCGTGTAATCAAGTCATTCAAAATTATCGGAAAGACGGAACTCCTTTTTGGAATGATTTTTCTATTTCGCCCGTTCATAATACCAAGGGTCATCTGACTCATTTTATTGGAATTCAAGCGGATATTACCAAAAGAAAATATTATGAAATTGCGCTGCAAAAAAAATCTCAAGATTTAACAAAATTTATTTCTTGTTTAAAAGATCTCCATAAAATTTCTACGCGCATTTATCGATCTTTACCAGAAATGTTTGCTGACTATCTGCAAGCTGGGTGTAAAATTTTTGATTTACCGATGGGTGGAATTACTCAAATTGAGGGAGACTGCTATCACATTCAAGCCGTAAAATCCTATCTCGAAGAATTACAACCAGAAGATCAGTTTAATCTTTCAAAACGTTACTGTAAAACAGTCATTCAGCAAAGAAAAACGATGATCTTTACTCAAATGGATTTAGAGGTAGAGATATCCAAAAATCTAGATCATCAAAACTGGAAATTAGAATCTTATATCGGGACACCCATTTGGGTAAATGGAGTGATTTATGGAATACTTGATTTTGCCTCTCCCCAAGTCAGAACACAAGGTTTTGAATCACTAGAACGAGAGATTATTGAGTTAATGGCTGAAAGTATTGGTCGTTTTATTGCGACTCATCAAACCCAACAAAAACAAGCCCAAGCTGAAGTTGCATTGCGCGAAAGTGAAGAACGTTATCGTCGTTTAGTTGAACTTTCCCCAGAAGCCATCGCGGTTCATAGCCAGGGAAAATTTATGTATATTAATTATGCTGGTGCTAAATTATTGGGTGCTAATTCTGCGGATGAAATTATTGGAGAATCGATCTATAAGTTTATTCATCCTGAATATCTAAGTCTTGTTCAAAATCGTATTCACAAAACCGAAAAAAAACGACTTGCGATTCCCTTAGAAGAACAAAAATTGATTCGATTAGATGGAAAAGTGATTGACGTTGAAGTGGTGGGAATTCCAGCAACCTATCAAGGAAAAATAGCGACCCAAATGATTATCAGAGATATTACCACTCGTAAACAAGTCGAATCCCAATTAATCTATGAAGCCTCTCACGACGCACTGACTCATTTACCCAACCGCAGCTTCTTTAACGAACAACTGAGAAAGGCTTTACAACGTTCTAAGAAAGAATTTAACTATCAATTTGCACTATTATTTCTTGATCTAGATCGGTTTAAAGTGGTCAATGATAGTTTAGGTCATCTCATTGGCGATCAACTGTTGATTGAAATTGCTCACCGACTAGAAACTTGTGTCAATTCCCATGATATCATTGCTCGACTTGGAGGCGATGAATTTACAGTTTTATTAGATAATATACAAAGTTGTCGGGAAGCGGTGTTGATGGCGGAAAAAATTCACGATACTCTTTCTCAACCTTTTTACTTAGAAGGACATAATATTTTTACCACTGTCAGTATTGGAATCGTTCCCAGTCAGAAAACTTTGACTGGTGATCCGAAAGACTTACAAAACTATCAAAACTATCAATGTATTTTGTATAATAATCCCGAAGACTTATTAAGAGATGCAGATATTGCGATGTATCGGGCTAAGGAAAAAGGAAGATCCCGATATGAACTTTTTGATCTAACGATGCAAGAACATACTCTCGCCCTATTACGTTTAGAAACAGACTTACGACACGCTATTTTGGGATCGGCTAAATCACTGAATTTTAATGGATTAGAGTCTCAAGAAATATTGAGTTTAGAAACTGCTCAACCTCAAAGTTTAAACCAGTCTATTTTACCTTTATTGCCTTCTCAAAACAACTGTATCGATCCGACAGAATTTGTCGTTTATTATCAACCGATTGTTAAACTTCCAACTGCTAAAGTGGTCGGATTTGAAGCATTAGTGCGGTGGATACATCCAACTCGTGGGTTAGTTTCTCCGGGTGAATTCATTCCACTGGCTGAAGAAACAGGACTGATTATTCCTTTAGGAAGTTGGATTTTAAAACAAGCTTGTCAGCAGCTGACAATTTGGCAACAGTCTTACGATCAAGTTTGGGAAAAACAAGACATCCAAAATGGAGCAGTCCCTCCATTAACAATGAGTGTTAACCTCTCAAGTCAACAAGTCGTCCAGTCGAATTTACTCGAAACCATCGATCAAATCTTAGCCGAAACAAATTGTAACCCCCATTGCTTGAAACTCGAAATCACTGAAAGTATTATTATGAAAAACTTTCAAACCTCTGTTGTGGTCTTAGATGAACTGCGAAATCGAGGGATTCAGTTATCAATTGATGATTTTGGTACCGGCTATTCTTCTCTCAGTTATTTACATCAATTTCCAATCAACACCCTAAAGGTTGATCAGTCTTTTGTGAGACGACTACAACCTAAAACCTTTAATTCTTTGGAAAAATCGAGTCAACAAATTCAAATTATTCGGGCAATTGTTACCTTAGCTCATAATCTCGACCTAGACGTAATTGCTGAAGGCATCGAAACCGATGAACAGAGACAACTGCTTCAGGAACTCGACTGTGAAATGGGTCAAGGGTATCTTTTTTCTAAACCCCTCAATCCCGAACAGGCGACACAATTTCTGTTAAACTCATAGCAGATAGAGTCAGGAGTCCTAACAGAGTATGAGGGTGTAAAGTGCTGTTAATTCTTTATAGCAAACCAGGCTGTCATTTGTGCGAAGGATTACAAGAAAAATTAGAACAAATTCTCGCCAATCCTGAAAGTGAATGTAAATTTGAGCTAGAAGTGCGAGATATTACGACTCAAGAGGACTGGTTTAAAGCCTATGAGTATGATATTCCGGTTTTGTGTAGACAACGGGATTATCAGTGTGGTGAAGAACCTCTACCTCGGGCTTCTCCCCGGATTTCTCCTCAGCAGTTAGACATGATGTTACGGAAGTATCTCTAAAAACAGGGTAATGAAAAAAGGGTGGACTCAGCAAAAGTGTCAAGACTCAAGATCGGGTTGATCGATCAACGCATTGACTCGACTCACTTTTCCTGAAATTGTCCATTTACCATGATCATGCAAAGTTAAACTTAATTTGTTGGTGAGGAGTTGTGATGAAATTAAAGGAGTTACTCGCAAAAGTTGCCGATCTGTCTGAATTCAAACCCCATCCCGCTTTTGAGAAGGAAGTTAAGGGGTTAGCAACCAATTCCCATGCGTGTCAAACGGGGGATTTATTTATTGGAATGCCGGGAACCCGAGTCGATGGCGGGGATTTTTGGCCAAGTGCGATCGCCAATGGTGCTGTGGCGGCGTTAGTCTCCCCAACGGCGGCGGAGAAGACTCCACAGACGTCAACTGAAAGCCCAGAACTTCCTTGTGTTATTCCCAGCGCCGATATGACCACCGCTTGCGCCCAAGTTGCGGCGGCTTTTTATGGTTATCCAGCCCAACAGCTTAAACTGGTAGGGATCACGGGAACCAATGGCAAAACCACAACCACTCATTTGATAGAATATTTGCTGGAACGCTCAGACAAACCGACTGCTTTGTTTGGGACGCTTTATACTCGTTGGTTAGGTTCACAAGTTACCGCTACCCACACGACTCCTTTTGCGGTGGAACTTCAACAAAAATTAGCCGAGGCGGTGAAAGCGGGTTGTCAGTATGGCGTGATGGAAGTTAGTTCTCATGCACTCCACCAAGGACGAGTGTTGGAATGTCCTTTTGAGGTGGCAGTTTTTACGAATTTAACCCAAGACCATCTCGACTATCACCAGACGATGGAAGATTATTTTGAGGCGAAAGCGTTGCTATTTAGTCCCCAATATCTTCAAGGTCGAGCGATTATTAACGCCGATGATTCCTATGGAAAACGCCTAATTGAACGTTTACAAGCGGATCAGGTTTGGAGTTATAGTATTGATGATTCTACGGCGGATTTGTGGGCCGATCAACTGAGTTATGAACCCAATGGCGTCAAAGGAGTTTTGCATACGCCTCAAGGTGAAGCGGCTTTTGAGTTGCCTTTGGTGGGTCAATACAATTTATCTAATTTGCTGGCGGCTATCGGGGCGGGGTTGTCACTGGGCTTAGATTTGGCGACGATGATGGCAAAATTACCCCAGTTTTTGGGGGTTCCCGGACGCATGGAACGAGTTCAGATTAGTCCTCAGCAGGATATTAGTGTAATTGTTGATTATGCTCATACTCCTGATAGTTTGGAGAATTTGTTAAAGGCTTCTCGTCCGTTTATTCCTGGGCGAATGATTTGTGTATTTGGGTGTGGGGGAGATCGCGATCGCACGAAACGCCCGAAAATGGGAAAAATTGCGGCGGATCTCGCAGATGTGGTGGTGGTGACTTCTGATAATCCTCGCACCGAAGATCCGAATCGGATTCTAGAGGATATCTTAGCGGGTATTGATTTGGGGGTCAAACCGATAGTGATGTGCGATCGCGCTAAAGCGATTCAGCGTGCTATTTCTGAGGCGAAACCGGGTGATGGGGTGCTGATCGCCGGAAAGGGTCACGAGGATTATCAAATTTTGGGAACTGAGAAGGTTCACTTTGATGATCGTGAACAAGCCCGAGAAGCGCTTTTAGCAAAAGTCTCATCGGGTGAGTGTCCGGAATCATAAGCTAATTGTGTGAAGATCTGTAACAGTACGAATTGTTAGAGGTCAGTGAGCATGAGGTTTCCCAGTCTAAAAGGATGGAGATTTGCTATTTCTCGAAGCGATAGACATCAACAGCATCATGGCGGGGTTTATTGATTGATGTTTGGGTTGCAAGTCTCCCCTTTCCTTATCTCTCCATGTTTGATGGATGTGACAGTTAAGAAAGCTTCATACAGTTTCTATCTGAAGACAGATGATTTATATATGCTGTATGATAAGTTAGAATAGAGAGTAAAATCTTATTCTAAATGTTCTACTCTTTGCGATGATCAATTCACCGATGGAAGTCATAGCTAGTGTGAGACCTAGTAAAAATTTATATCAAGATTGTTTGATTTGATTTTCATCCCAATGAGCAAAGAAAAAAGCTTTTTAAAAATATCAGGGAGCAGAGCAGATTTAGGTAGAGAAAATAACAATAATCTATTATTCTCTGTACAGATGAAGGTTTATTTCATCTATAAAGCCTAAGTAAAGAATCAAAAAGCAGACTCTTTTTAATCTCAAATTTTGTGTTGAAAGCATAAATCTCAACATATAACTTGAGTTTAAATTAGAAACAAAGATAGGAAAACCTATCACACGAACTCAAATAGAACTTGGGGATAGGGTAAGAAGAAGTTGTTGTTAGAAAGCCGATAGGACAAGTATGTTATGGAAACTTTATTAATCTACTACTTTTTGATTGCTTTAGCCGCTTTTGGGATGTGGTTTATCGTATTTTTGAATGACTCGACCACTCCCCTCAGTGATCGCAAATCCTGGGTTATTTTAGTGCTGGCTTCTTTCTGCTGGCCGATAACAGTTCCAAGCTCTATTGCGAAACTGACAACTACAACAGGAAACACAACCCAGAGTGTATCCATAAAGGAATAAATCAGGACTGCTATAGATAGCAATAATAGCGGTATGTAAATTAAGATATTAATATTGACTCCCAGTTAACCCTCAATAACATGGGGGTTTTTAGATTAAGACGAGAGTTCTCTCTAATTCTACTCAGGGTGCTAATCTCAATCCTTAAATTGATGTCAAAAAGAACATAAATTGCTATAGAGTGATTGAGAATAAATGGAGATAAAAAAGTAACAAGAAGGTTCTATATCCTGAATAAAGACTCAACACTTTATGAATCTCATATCAGTAATCTACTGTATTGGTGGCTTGGCGAGTTTCTCGGTTTGGTTTAGTTTACTTGTTCGCGATTTTACGACTCCTCTCACTCACCTAAATTCCTGGAAAATGTTGCTGCTGATGACTGTTTTATGGCCGATTGCTGTTCCAATTTCGTGGATAGAGTTAATTGTTAAAAACCAAAAAACAAAGCCAAGTCTAAATACTTCATTACCTCTGAATCCTTTACCTTTAGGCTATCTTTTGAAGAAAGCAGGTTTAATTTCAGAATCTCAGCTTATTCAAGTATTAGATGTTCAGCAAACCGCCCATAATTATATGAGAATTGGAGAAATTATTGCTAGTTATGGATGGTTGAAGCAAGAAACAATCGATTTTTTTGCAGACTCTTTAATCAAAATAAGAACTCAGCCTCAGCAGCCGATTGGACAGTATCTTAAATCTGCAAAACTTTTAAATGATCTGCAAATTGAGGTGATTTTAAATGAACAACATCAGACCAATTTACGTTTTGGAGAAATTGCAGTTAAGAAAGGATGGGTTCAACTGGAAACGATTAATTTTGTCTTAGATTATTTACAGCATAAGTCTCAGACTTTTTTGAGTTAACATTGAAAGAAAATTTGTCTCACCTCTATTTCATTTCAGTTTCAGTTTGATCTTGTTCTGTTTGAGAAGACAATAAAGTTTGAGATGAGATTTTGTGAACATTTTCTTGGCTAATTTGAATAGAATATTGCAGATCGTTGACAACAGCTTGAGCTTCAGATAAGCTTTGATTAAGATGAGATATCGTATCCTGTTTCATTGCTTGAATATTTTGCTGAGTTTGTTGAATTTTTTGAATTGACATTACCAATAAAACCAAAACACTGGTTACAGTTGAAGTTGAAACCAAAACAGCAATAACAATCCAAGTATTCACAAAGGGAGTAATGCGGCGAACACTGGGATAAACTTCATTTTGAATTTCGGTGAGAGTATAACTATTAGCGCTGATCAAACGCTCATAAATAGATGCAGCTAAAACTGAATTTTGAAAACTTATAGAAACCGTTAAGATCAACCCAAATAACTGACTCAATTTAATCATATCACAAATCAATAGATTATTAATCACTAAAAATTAACTTTGAATTTGAATTAATTGTTGAAATCGTTGATCATTAACAAGAGATTCTAAATCCGTTTCTTTCTTGGCTAAATTGCGAACAACAGTGGGTTTTATACTCATCGCCCGCTCTAAGCTTTCTAGAGCCAAGTCTACTTTATTTTGAACGCCATAACACCGAGCTTGATTATACCAAACTAAATAAAAATCAGGATTTAATTGTGCCGCTTTTTGATAAGAATCAATCGCTTCTTCATACCGTTGAAGTTGTGCTAAAGCCAATCCTCTATTATTCCAAGCATCGACATAATTTTCTCGAAGATGAATCGCTCGTTCATAAGATAAAGCCGCAGCTTCGTAATATTTTAACTTCCCTAACGCTACACCCCGATTATTCCACGCATCCGCATATTCTGAACGCAATTGTAAAGCTTGCTCATAGGAGGCGATGGCTTCGTGATATCGTTGGAGTTTCGTTAAAACAACACCCCGATTATTCCAAACTTCTACCCCATGAGAATCGAGTTGTAAGGCGCGATCATAAGCTTGAACCGCTTCATCATAACAGCCTTGAGTAAAAAATTTATCCCCTTGTTTTGCATAATCTTGAGCCAGTTTTAAATTTTGTTGACTATCGGCAGAACTAGGTTGAGGAAGTTGAAGATGAGATTGGGTTTTCAGAGACTTTAAAGAGCGATCAACCTCAGTATTTTGGTATTGAAGATGAGATAAAAGTGTCTGAGCTTCAGAGAGCATTGTTTCTAATTGAGATAACGCATCTGCTTTTAGACTGTCGATTTCCTGTTGGGCTAAAATCGTTTTTTGGTTTAACTGAGCTAACATAAACCAAACCCCCGCCGCCGCTAATGTGGGCATCACTAACAATAGAATTAACAATAAGTTAATCACTGAAAGTTTGTGACGGAAAGCTTGATCGACTTCGGCTTGAATCGAGTTTTTGATCTCTTGTTGTTCGCTCAAGCGGGGAATTTGTGCAACCGGAAGAATCGTTCGTTGTTCCAGCAATAATGAAGTTGGAGTCGCAAAAGAGAGTCTCCCAGAGAATATAATTGATACAATGAGAATCCAACCCCCAAAGGTAAACTGATTTGGAGTTGGATGAGCTTGTTTACGAACTCGTAAAAGGAATAACAGGATCGCTATCGAGCCTTTTATCTTCTTTACTAATGACCGTGAACTCCAAAGTAGAACACCTGCTCCCATAGATTCATTCAGTTTATTTAGCCTGTGAGTGTAGAAATCTTATCATGTCTGAGTGGATTGAGATTGGTAAAATTGTCGCCGCCCAAGGATTAGACGGTGAAGTTCGGGTTAACCCCAATTCTGACTTCCCGGAACGATTTCTGGAACCGGGGACACGTTGGCTACTGCAACCTGGACAATCTGAACCCCAACCGATAGAACTTCTTGAGGGACGTCAAATTCCAGGAAGAAGTCTCTATGTGCTGGAATTAGAGGGAATTGAAAATCGAGAACAAGCCGAAGCATTGCGAAATAGCACGTTATTTGTATCTAAAAATGATCGCCCTTATTTAGAAGAGAATGAATTTTATTTGTTGGATTTGATTGGCTTGGAAGTGTTTAATCAACTGACTCAAGAAGTGATTGGTGTTGTGATTAGTTTGGTTCCGGCGGGAAATGATTTGTTAGAAGTTGAACTTTATTCATCGACTTTAGAACCTTCAGAAATTCCTTTAGATTCCGATCAACCTTCTGCTGAGGTTTCTCCCCCTCGTCGAAAAAAACGTAAATCAAAACCCAAAACAGTTTTGATTCCATTTGTTGAAGAAATTGTTCCTGTGGTGGATTTAAACAAAAATCGAGTTGAAATTACACCTCCGGTTGGATTGATCGAGTAAACTTTGAGAAATTAAACGAGATTAAATTCTTTGAGTGCGGGTAGAAAGTTATGATTTTCGTGACTTGGACGACTGAGTTTAATTAGTGCAAATCGCTGAAGTGGTGTTAAACTTTGCCAGTGTTGAACTGTGAGTTGAACGCCGACTTCTTCAGCTTTTTGTTGAACTGTTTCGGGGATGTTTTCTATCTCTAACCAAGCTGGATTTTCCTCAATGGGTAAGTCTTTTAACGGGATATCGGTATATTTTTCGGCAAATTGTCGTAAGAGATTTTGATAACTTTGAATTTCTTCTGGAGTTGTCGTCGGGTGTTCGACTAATATTTGACGTTCAGTTTGAGGAAATTGATTCCAATGGGCTAATTTTAACTTCACCCCACAGGTATCCAGTTTATAGCGAACAATCATCGGAATACAACGTAAAGAAGCGACAAAATCATCTTCAAATTCAAAAAAATACGTCACTTTTATTTCTCCATCCAATTAAATTTGATTTTATATTATAGCGTAATGATTGAGACTTTTATTCTCAGCAACTCGTTGATTATAAAGAGTCTGAATGATTTCAAGATTAGATTAACGATCATGGTCACGATTAGCATTTGTTCGACGAATAATCCAATAACTAATCGACAAAGCAAATAAAGCTAAAGCTAAACCCATTAAATCCACTCCACTTTTCTTATCCAGATTAAAGAGAATAATTTTTCGCGCCACCGCAATTAAAGAAGTAACAATGACTAACTCAACTTGAATAACGTGTTTTCTAAGATAAGCCGAAATATTCTCTAAAAGTTCAAGTGCAATTAACAGATTTAAAAATAATCCAAAAATTTCAAAAAGAGTATTTTTAAAGATTAGATCAGGATCAAAAAGTAACTCTTTGAATAAGAAAACCATTAAATGACCCGTCGCCGAGATGATCAAAGCCACCATCGCCAAAGAAAGAATTTTGGAGATGATGACCTCAATATCTTCTATGAAGTCAATGAATTTTTCATCACTTGACCAGAAACGGAATAGCCAAAAGTTGTTTTTGAACCGCCCCATAATTTAAAAACATCTGAAAAACTTAATTCAGATTGTAGCGGTATTCTTGTCTTTATATCAAGCTATTGACGAACCGTTTCACCCATTAAATCTTCCGCCCAGGCTAAACACTGATTGGCTTGTTGCGCCCAAAACTCCGAACCCCAATATACAAAACAACTGGTTTCACACAATAATAGCGCTCGTTCTTGTTCATCTGAGAGGGATGAATGGGTTGATTCTCGGCGAGAAGCACAGGCTTGACTCAAGCGTTCAACAGCTTTCAAAACCCCCTGGCGTAAGTCTCCTTCATTCCAACTTTGATGTCCGCCAATCCAAGACCCCCCAGTTGCTTTGAGGCGAACTTCTGTACTGGGATTGTTACCGATGTAAGAGTCAATATACTGGCTAACGGTCATAAAAGCAATATCCGACCAGTTTTGTGACTCTCGAAACAACGGAACAAAAGAATTTCTAAAATACTCAAACATCATCACATTGCCATTTTCACCATCAGATGTCGGGACAACTAAAGGCGGAACTTTAGACTCTTTTAAAGTATTTCCTCGATAGCGAATATCTTGAATACATCCATCAGTATTTTGACCACTTTGTTGGCGAATTCCCATATCAGTATCACGCACCACACAGAGAATTCGTTCTGATTCTCCCCCCGATTCAACGACTAACCAATGCACTCGATTTTCGACTTCTGGGGTACTCCAATCACTCGGATATTCTAGAGCAGAATGAGGCAGAATAATCCACTCATATCCACATTTTTTCAGTAACCGAATCAATCGTAACGCTTCTGCGGGATCACCTGTCATTCCCATTTCAGGAAGCCAAAATCCCCGAATCTTTGCAAGCGCGTCTGTTCCAAATAAATCTGCAAACACTCGCCGCCATTCCATAATTTGAGCTTCGTGATCCCGTTCAGGAGTGGCGGGAAAATAACAATGACTGTAAGCCGTTCCCGTAAATTCAACCGCTTCTGAATGTTCGCTTAAAACCTCTCTCCATAAGCCAATTACATCCCCCATCATTTCTCCATCCACTTCGAGATGATCAAAATGACTATTACTTGAAAGTTTGGCTAATTCTTCTAACAAAACTCCAGAATAATCAACCATTATTCGTGGATTTAAACCCTCAGATTTGAGATTTTTAACATAACGAGCCGGATTTTTGTAAGCTTGAGCAAACCATCGAGAATTCCAACTTTCCTCAGAATTGGGTTCACTATTCAGCATTTTTTCTAAATTGCCAATCAGTTTCGCGTCTGAACCCTGACCTACCCAAATCGGCGGTTGGTGCATATGCAGCCAAGGAACAAAGACAGCGAGAGGATTAGCAGTTGTATTCGATGACATGAGTAATATTTATTTTATTTTTGGACTCACAAATAGGTTAACGTATATTGACTACAATTGCATCTTTTTTTTGCATCTTCAGCATCAGTCTTGACAACTCAAGATACTGACTCTACAGTATATCTAGCTGATCAATTATGATAGAAAATCATAGTTTTAAGATAACTCTCGAATCACTCGACAAGGATTACCAACTGCCACAACATTTCCAGGAATATCTTTCGTCACTACACTTCCGGCACCGATGCTTGTATTATCTCCAATCGTCACACCCGGACAAATAATTGCACCACCCCCAATCCAAACATTATTCCCAATTTTAACCGGGGTAGCGAGTTCTTTTCCTGTTAATCTAATCGTCGGATCAATGGGATGATGAGCGGTATAAATTTGAACGTAGGGAGCGCAAAGTAAATTATCTCCTAAATGAACCGTATTACAATCGAGAATTACACAACCAAAGTTCATATAAAGATTATCCCCGGCATAAATATTACTCCCATAATCGCAATAAAAAGGCGGAGTAATAACCGCATTTAAACCAATTTGACCGAATAATTCTTGAATCAGCTTTTGGCGGTGTTCGAGTTCAGTTGCAAGTGTCGCATTATACAGGCGAGTCAATTCATCGGCTCGTTGATGCTCCGTTGTCAGTTCAGGATCACTTGCTAAATAGAGTTCTCCTGAGAGCATTTTTTGTTTTTCGGTCTTCATTTCCAGAATACTACATCGAAACCATGAAATAGAATTTAGAAGGAAAGATCACCTCATCTTTCCCCCCTATTCTTGCGACTATAAAGTTTGATTAATTCTGATAGTTTTATTCGTGAGTTTCCGATTGACGATCAAATACAAGAACAAATGAGGCTTGCGGACTGAGTTGTTTCAAACGCTTTAAATGTCCCTCTGCATTTGAACGACTGCGAAATCGTGCTACAACTGTCTGTTCGAGATCAGGAAGCAAACGAGCGATCGCCCAAGTATTCAGACGATCCCGGTATGCACTCACCTCTGGGTTTGAGGTGACGTTGTTTTGTGGCATAATTTATATTTGTCCGTAAGGAGTACAATCGGGGACGGTAGTAACTCTCTTGGCTTGTCTGCTAATATCCCTATTGCCCTTATTAAACTGCACACTGCTACCTTTTGTAAAGAGTTAACGCTAAAACTTAATGCTTTATGGACTTGAGAGCCTGAATAGAGCGAGTTGGAGTCAGAATACTCAATCGATCAAGTTGATTCGCAATTGCAAGAAAGGCAGAACACCACCCAAACTTTTAGTTTAGCAGGTTTTCCGTTGGCGATATTTGTATCCGTGTAGTGAACAGCAACTTGTACAAGAGCTGTCGTTAATTCGCTGCAAACACGACGAAAAAACTAGACGATTTTTACTTAAATTCAAAAACAAATTGTGACTTGAAGTTCTTTATCAGTTGATTAAATCCAGAATTGCCTGAATTAAAATCTGCGGTTCAACCGGCTTAGAAATATGCTGGTTAAAACCGGATCGATGCGCCTTTTTAAAATCAGCTTCTCCCGCATAAGCAGTTAAGGCAATTGCAGGCATTTGTTTGTCCGATTCATTCTTATATAATGAGCGAATTTGCTTGATTAACTGATAACCATCCATTCCCGGCATCCCAATATCACTGACCAAAATATCGGGAGTCGAATTCATAAATGCTTTTAACCCTTCAGGTGCTGAAGTCATTGCTATCACCGTTGCACCCGCCTGTTCTAACATCAAAGTCAAAAACTCACGGGTATCAGCTTCATCCTCAACAATTAAAACTTGAATTCGCTGTAAACACTGAGCATTAATCGAGCTGGCATTTATGATGTTGTCAGAGTCTAAAGATTTTCCATCAAGGGGAAGTAAAGGTAATTTAACGGTAAAAGTAGCCCCTTTTTCAACGCCTGGACTATCGGCTTGCACCGTTCCCCCGTGCATTTCAGTAATATAACGAACAATTGCTAATCCTAACCCTAAGCCACCAAACTTGCGAGTTGTTGTTCCATCTTCTTGACGAAAATATTCAAACACATAAGGTAAAAACTTAGAATTAATTCCTTTTCCGCGATCTTGTACTCGAATTTCAGCCTCATTCCCCACACATTCTAAATAAACATCCACTTGTCCACCACTCTCACTAAATTTAACCCCATTAGACAGTAAATTCCAGACAATTTGTTGGAGACGACCCGCATCTCCTAAAACCTTTCCAGCTTGAGTATCGAGGTGAGTTCTAATCTCAATCGACTTAGCTTCTGCGGCCAGACGAACCGTTTCAATGGCAGAAAGAATCACAACAACCAGATCAACCGACGACCGATTTAACTTCAATTTACCGCGTAAAATCCGAGAAACATCTAATAAATCATCAATCAACTGAACTTGCAACTTCACATTACGCTCAATCGTCGTTAAAGCCTGATGAAAAACTTGATCATCGACCTTTTGACGCTGAAGCAAACTCGCCCAACCGAGAATCGGATTTAACGGCGATCGCAACTCGTGAGACAAAACCGCCAAAAATTCATCTTTGATGCGGTTAGCAGCCTCAGCTTCTTCTCTAGCAGCACGTTCACGGGCGAGAAGTTGTTCTCGTTCAGCTTCAGCTTGTTTGCGTTCCGTCACATCCAAAAACGCTCCAATCACCCCGCGCACCTTGCCCTGATCATTTCGCAGGGGAACGGCTTTACCGTAGATATAGCGAACATCACCACTGTCAAACACAAACTCTAATTCTCCTTCAACCTCCTCACCTGTTCGTCCCGCCCGTTGCATAGGTAATTCGTGAGGGGGAATCTCTTTGCCATTTCTTTGTTGCTTAAATGGTAAGTAATTCTTTCCATCGGGGGAAGTTGCGGTGGTGATTTCACCGGGAGACATTCGCATCAGTTCATAGGCGGTTAAGTTAGCACTCATCTGATGACAATGGCGATCGTGGGCGATCCAAATCGCTGCGGGAACCGCTTCCATCAAGGTTTCTAATTCTTCAGCCCTAGCTTTGGCTGCGGCTTCACTGTCTCGTAAAGCCTCTTCAGCTTGTTTGCGATCGCTAATATCGTTAAAGGAAACCGCCACACCATCTTCTAACTTCACCGCCATATTGTGGAACCAACCTGTAATCCCGTCAGCGTCGTATAAAATCTCGATATTGTGAGGTTGACCCGTTTCCACAACCTGAATGTAGCGATAAAAAAGATTGGTATTGAGTTGACTTCCGGGTAAGACTTCTAAAAGTCGTTGACCAATCAGATGTTCTGCGGGACGTTTGATCGCTTCTGCGGCTTTGGGGTTAACGTAAATCAACTCAAAATCAACAATTTGTCCGGTTTCATCCCGCACACTTTTGAGGATGGTAAAGGCATACAGCGACAATTCTTGAGCCACACGAAATTGTTGTTCACTGCGTCGCAGAGCAGCAGCAACTTCTTTACTATTGGTAATGTCTTCAGCAATACCAGCGATACGCCGAACTTTACCCTGTTCGTTGGCAATGGGAAAAGAACGATCGCGTATCCAACGCACGGAACCATCTGGATGAAGAAGGCGATATTCTTGACTAAATTGCCCATTCAGTCCTTGTTCTTGTTCAAAAATAGCCGTTCTGACTCGCAAGGCATCTTCGGGATGAATCGCCTCTAGCCAGTCGTAGGAATTAGCATAAAGGCTTTCGGCTGAATATCCCCAAATGGTTTCATAGGCTGGACTGACATAAAGAATCTGCTCGTCTTCCACATCCCTGATCCAGAAAACATCCTCGACATTTTCCGCCATTTGCCGAAATCGTTCTTCACTTTGCCCCAGGGCAATTTCTGCTCGTTTACGGTTGTCTACATCGGTGATCGTCCCTACCCATTCTTGGATCGAACCTTCGGAGTTAAATAAAGGGATTCCCTTTGCTTCAAAGTAGCGATAATTTTGGGTTGCAGCATTCCAGATCCGTCCTTCAGATTGATAAATGGTTTTGTTGTCTCGCGCTTGTATCCACAGAGATTGAACTCGTGCTTGGTCTTCAGGATGAATCGCTTGTAACCAACCCCAATTTTGATATTCACTCCAACTTTGTCCGGTGTAAGTTTCCCAAGCGGGTTGAGGTTGAATAAAGTGACCTTCGGGATCAACCGTCCACACAATCGAACTCAAAATAGAAACGAGAGAGCGATAACGTTGTTCACTCTGGCGCAGGGCAACTTCTGCTTGTTTTAAGTTGGTAATGTCAGTAATCAGAGCATAAAATCCCTTAACAGTACCATTGTCTGCAATATCGGGAATATATTGACGACGAACATAACGGGGGCCACCCTCAAAGGGCATCCAGAGTTCAACGGTAACGGGTTCTCCGGCTAGGGCTGATTCGACATTGAGTTTCATGTACTGATAAGCCGTTTCCCCAAGAAATTCAGCTAGATGCTGACCGATAATTTTTTCGGGCGGTTGTCCAAACCAATCCTGATAGGCTTGATTCACAAAGCGAAACCGTTGATCGCGATCAACGTAGGCGATTAAAGCCGGGACTGCATCGGTAATTAAGCGGAGTTCTTCTTCGCGTTGTCTGAGGGCGGATAAAGCTTGCTTGCGATCGGTGATATCTTCGGCAATACCCGCCACTCGCCGAATTTGACCGTCTGCTTCGGGAATGGGAAAACCCCGATCGCGTATCCACCGTATAGACCCATCCGGACGAATCACCCGAAATTCCACATCGCATCGACCTGTTAAAACCTGTTCAGTGAAGCTGGCTTGAACGAGTTCGCGATCGTCGGGGTGGATCGTTTCCATCCATTGATAGGGGTTTTTATAAAGACTTTCACAGGAACGTCCCCAGACTTTTTCATAAGCGGGACTAACATAAAGAACTTTGTAGTCCTGCATTTGGGAGATCCAGAAGACGTCTTCGATGTTTTCGGCCATCTGTCGAAATCGTTCTTCGCTGGTTTGGAGGGCTTGTTGGGTGCGTTTGCGTTCGGTGATATCCCGGACAAAGGCTTGCCAACGGCTATCGGGTAAAATCTTGGTACTAATCTCAACGGGAACGGGAGTTCCATCTTTTCTAATTAACGTCCATTCTTCGACATGGGTATTCCCGAGGAGTAAAGATTGCTTCATTGCTGCGAGTCGGGGCTTGTCTTCGCTCAGAATAAGCTCGCTGATTTGCTTTCCTATCAGTTCTTCTCGCCGATACCCCAATAAGTCACAGGCGTTGTTGTTGACATCAATATAGGTGCCATCGATATCGGCAATCAATACCGCATCGGGGGCCTGTTCGATCAAGGCACGAAATCGTTCTTCACCTCGTCGCAGAGACAGTTCTGCCTGTCGTTGAGCGGTAATATCTCGAAACACAGCAACGGCGGCGACAATCTCTCCCTGTCGATCGCGAATTGGGGCGGAATTAACATTAATAAAGATACAATCCCCATCAGCCCGGAGAATGGAGATTTTTTCCCCTAAAATGACTTCGCCTGTTTTCAGCGATCGCAGCAGGGGATATTCTGAGGCATGATAAGGTTGTCCGTTGGGATGAAACCCTGTAAAGGTAATCGTTTGAGTGTAGGCATCTAACTCTAAGTCCAGGGGGTAAGAGTAGCCGAGTATCTGTTCAACTTGTTGGTTGGCGAGAACTAATTTTTGGGTAGCTTCGTCGGCGATCAGCACTCCGGCTGGCATTTGTTGTAATATTGCATTCATTCGAGAGCGTTCGGTTTCGAGTTGTTGAAGCAGTTGTTCTCGTTCGGCTTCGGCTTGTTTGCGTTCGTGGATGTCTGTGGTGGTGCCGATCCATTTAATCACGTTACCCACTTCATCTTTGAGGGGAACTGCACGGCCCATAAACCAACGGTAAACTCCGTCATGGCGACGATAACGAAATTCGGCTTCAAAAAATTCTCCTTGCTGTTTGGCTTCTTCCCAGGCTTGCTGTAAGTGAGGATAGTCATCGGGATGATTGATTTGTTGGGAGCCGTTAGTATTGAGTTCTTCTAGGGTTAACCCTGTATATTCTATCCAGCGCGAGTTGACAAAATCGGTTTGTCCATTGCTGTCACAAGACCAGATAAAGTCGGGAACGGCGTCGCTGAGGGTTCGATAGAGAGTTTCACTGGTTCGGAGTGCGTTTTCGGCTTCTTTTAAGTTGGTGATATCTCGCGACAGACAGAGAATTTGTTCGACTTGTTCTTGTTCTCCAAAGATGGGGGTAACAATCACATCCCACCATTTAGATTGACCCTTTTGAGTTGGACAATAGCCTTGAAAACGACTGGTTCCTCCGACTTTCGCAAGGCGAATGGCTTTTTCTGCTTTGGGATGATCTTGATCTTGCCAAAACTTTACCCAAGGTTGATCCAAAAATGGTTCAATATTATCAATTTCAAGGAGGAGTTGTCCTCCGGAGTTCATTGAGAGGAGTCGCCCTTCTAAGTCTAATACTTTCATACAGTCGGCGCTACTTTCGATAATCCGACGGTTAAATTCTTCGCTGGATTGCAGTTTAATTTCGATTTTTTTGCGATCGCTAATATCTCTAAAATAGATCGAAATTCCTTCTTCTGAGGGGTAGGCGTTGATTTCTAAATAGCGATTCAGGCTTGGGGAGAAAGCTTCTAAATAAAGGGGGGTTTGTTCCTTCATCGCTTGACGCAATTGTTCGGCTTCGGGATATTCTGCTTCGGCTACAAATACATCTTTCCAGAGTTGTTTTCCCAATAGTTCTTCGCGAGAATATCCGAATAAACGGGCCGCTTCTTGATTGACGTAGGTATAACAAAAATTGCGATCTAAGGCGACAAAAGCATCGGTAATTCGTTCTAAGATATTAGAGGGTGTTTCGGGGTTAATGGGTGCCTGTGCAGGGGAAGGGATTTCTATCAGGGTTCCCAACACACCTGCTACCTTACCGATTTGATCAAAAATTGGGCTGTAGGAGGTTTTAAAAGAACTGTGTTTTTGTTCAATAAATGACGGTTGATTGAAGTCTTGATTTTCACGACAAATCGCTTCTCCTGTTGTTAAAATGTGTTGGATATCTGAAGCAATGACCCGATCTAGGTTTGGGTAACACGATTTTAAAGGTTGACCTAAAGTTAAAGCTGGCTGAAGATCCGTAAAAATTGAACGACAAGCATCATTATAGAGGAAAAGTTTTTCATCTCCCCAAAGGATAAACATCGGATGACAAGCGTTTAAAATCAGATTTAAAATAGTTTTAAGCTGTATAGACCATTGATCCACTGCACCCAGAGGAGTTTGTTGCCAATCGAACGATCGCATAATTTCTCCCATTTTACTGAGACTCAGAAATGGATCGGGTTGTGTTTCCGTCACTGTTTTTTCCCTCCTAGCGATGCCTATTTTTATCGAGATTGTCATGTTTTAATTCTAAACTTGTAGTCAAAATAAAATTAATTTTAGGTGCAATTTTAACTCAACTCTGAATCTAGAATTATGAGTCCTGAAAAATGAAGATATATAAATGATATCACAATTTTTTCGCTCTCAAAATAAAATTTAATTTCAGAAATTATAATTCATAACTCAAGCAGAAAGTAGGGATTTGTGTCCTCTATTTCAGGTCATCAATTTATAATTCATCATTCATCATTCATCATTCTGTTGATTAAGGTTATATTTTAGCTTAAGATAAATAATAGTCTCAACATCTCTATCTTGAGATAGATTCAGATCTGCAAAATTTTTGTAGAAGCAGAAGTGCAATTGCATCTTAGAATGAAAAGAGCAGTGATGCTGTATAGACTGCATTGACTCAAAAAAAGATTATGTCTCAACTGAATGGAATGACCGATCACGGCTTGTCTGAACCTGTACATCAATCCTCTCCAATCGAGACTGCTGAGTTTTTAGCAGAAATTGAAGCGACACCGCCAGAATATCGATCCAATCTTTTAAAGATGATGCGGCTATTTCGGGAGAGTGTAACGCCAAACTTGACGGTTTCTCCAAAAACTAAACCTCAACCCAAACCGACAAAAACCTTAGTGTCTGATCGGTTGGTTCAAGAGATTCAAAACACTTCAGAAAATTCATCAGAACTTCAAGAAGTAATGTTATATACCGATGGGGCTTGTCAGGGAAATCCGGGGCCAGGGGGTTATGGAATTGTATTAATTCGTGGAGATCATCGAGAAGAATTATCAGGAGGTTTTCAGTTCACCACCAATAATCGCATGGAAATGATGGCGGCAATTGTGGGGTTGGAAGTATTAGAGAAAAAAAGCAAAGTAACGCTTTATAGTGATTCTAAATATGTGGTTGATGCGATTGAAAAAGGGTGGGCTGAACGTTGGCAAACCAATGGCTGGAAACGAAATAAAAAAGAATTAGCCATGAACCCCGATCTTTGGGAACAGTTATTAAAACTGTGTTCACAGCATCAAGTAAAATTTGTTTGGGTCAAAGGTCATGCAGGCAATCGTGAAAATGAATGTTGCGATCGCCTAGCAGTTCAAGCCTGTCAACAGCAAAATCTACTTCAAGATTTAGGCTATGAAAATCCAGAGATGCAGCAAATTTCGTTGTTTTAAAACTTCTATTTTGGGTTAACACAATATTCAAGAAAATTTTCAGGATAGAGGATTAATTCACCGGATAAAATGCGTTCAAATGGAATCCAAAGTGCTATTTTTTCTCGTTTTCCTTCCTTAAAAGTGAGTTGTTCGATCTGATAAAATTTCGGATCGGCAAAGTCACATTTATAAAGTTGAACGATCTCATGTCCCGGTTTTCCGTTGTGAACAAAGAGATTTTCTAAGCAACCCAAATACTGAATATTGGTGAGGGTTGCTTGGATTTCTTCTAAGAATTCTCGTTGTAAAGCGTCTCGACTCTGTTCGCCAAAATCTATACCTCCTCCTAAAGCCCGATAAAAGTTTTCTTGTTTGACTGAATCGTAACCTTGGGATAAAAACAAGCGATTTTGATCTTGAATTAATCCTAAGGCTAAGACTCTAATTTTCTTAGACATAAATGCACCCAATACAATCAACTGATGTGAATATTGATCCTTTCTTTTTACCGTCCGTTAGACTCTTAGTTATAATCAGCTAAACTAGAATTTCGGTACTCTTCATTAATTGGCCAATCTTCATTTTCTCCGCCAACAATTAATTCTTCAATAGTGACATATTCTTTACTCAGTTGCTTAAAAGCACTAATCAAAATATCCAGAGAAAAAGCATCACTGGTTCCGAGATCAAACCAACATCTCACCCAAAGTCCTTCGTATTCTATTTCTCCCATATTGTGCATGAGTGCCATCATACTACTCTGGGCGTTATCTATATCATAGGTCATGTAGTTGATATCAACTCCACTCTCTTGAACTTGTAGATTTTCTGCGTTAAACCCACCTAATTTTCCTAAGAGAAACCAAGAATCAAACACTTCTTCAATATACTGACGTTCAGTCATAGAAGGAACGGTACTAAATTTAAGCCAAATCCAGATATCAAAAGGATTACATTCGCGAAACTTAACATCCATAAAGTGACTCGCTGATCGGGTTTATAAAGAGGGCATTTGTTCTCGAGTAGGCCCCCACGAACTATTCGTTTCTCTGATTGTATCTCGCATTGGATCACAAGCACGACTTTGATTATCAATGCGGTTCAGATTTTTGCATTGTTCATAAAAAATTTGTGCGACTATTTTTTTCGGGAGTTGTTGGGGTTGGGCTAACGCGGCTTGAAAGCTTTCTTGGGCTTCTGTTAACGTCGTGGGGTTATTATTGCGTTTGGCAATGGAATTGAGAAGTTGAGCTTTGATATACAGAAGTTCAGGATTTTCGGGTACATCTTCTATCGCTTTACTGAGAAATTCTAAGGCTTTTTCAGGTTGCTCTAAATCTCGATAAGCAAGCGCTAGACCTCGATAAGCCAGATGGCGCGGACTTCCATAGTCAACGAGTTTTTGAATTGCTGCTTGAGTATCAGAAAACGGTAGATTTAAAGCTAAAAATAAATCCATATAACCTCGAATGAGATTCAATTCAGGATCAGTTGCATCAATTTGAGCGGCTGCATCCATGTGTTTGAAAACATCCTGAAGCATATCTAGAGCAACGGGCGCACCTCTAAGCGTTCCTTTGGTGGCTAAAATATAAGCACCATCTAAGAAATAAGCGATCGCAGTATAGAGATTACTTCTTAACAAATCCCGACTTTCTAGAGCTTTTGCCGCTACCATTGTTTGGTCAGCATAAGTTTTCACACTCTCTAAGTCTTGCTGTTGGTAAGCCAAAGAAGCAAGCAAGGCGTAAATCATCGGTTCATCTGGTTCTTGAGATACCGCTTGTTCGAGATACCATTGAGCATTTTGATAGTTTCCTTGTTCAAACATTGCCTTGAAAGCGGCTTCTGTATTTTCTCCAATTTCTCTGGCTTGATCTCCTTCTCGAAAGGGATCGGCTGCCAAAACTGGAATGATAGATAAGCTAAGGATAAGGACAGTGGTACTCGCGGTTACTGCACTGATTTTTTGCCAAGTTGGAGTTAAAGATTTGAACCAAGAAGCTGCAAACATAAGGATTAATTTTCGAGTAATGACAACAGTAAAGAATGAATAGTTGACGGTAAAATAAAAGAGTTTGTTCCACAATAAATGGTAAGCAGATGTTATGATGCTTGAGGAACTGTGTTTAACGGTTTACTAACTTTCAAATTTTAGCTTTTTTCCCCGATGCTTTATCTCAAGAATGTATTTTATCATCCGCCCGCGACTCCTTTACCCATCCTGAAAGACATCAATTTGGAACTCGCACCTCAGCAAATGGGGTTGATTGTGGGTCGCAGTGGATCGGGTAAAAGTACGCTTCTTGAAATTTTAGCGGGTTTGGCTGAAAAAACAAGGGGAGAAATTTGTTGGCGAGATCAGGTGTTAACGTCTGAACACTTACAACAGTTAGCAGGTTTGGTGTTTCAGTTTCCGGAACGACATTTTTGTGGGGGAACGGTTTTGGAGGAATTACGCCTCGGACATCCAGAATTAGGTTTAGAACAGGTTAATCATGCTTTAAATGAGGTGGGATTGGGTCATGTGTCCCTGCAAAATCCACCGCATTCGTTAAGTGGAGGACAGCAACGACGCTTGGCTTTGGCGGTACAATTAATTCGTCAACCGCATTTGTTGATGTTGGATGAACCGACAGCGGGGTTGGATTGGTCAATGCGACAACAATTGGTGAGTTTATTAGTGAAGTTAAAAACCCATTGGACGTTGTTGATTGTGACTCACGATGCTGCTGATTTGATCGGGGTTGCTGATCAGTGCTGGACGTTGAATCATGGAGATTTACAATGCCTAGATCCGGATACAGCTTGGGAAAAAATATCATAAGTTTGTTCTCAATAAATCTTCCGTTTGTTGATTATAGTTCATAATATTTTTGCGGTTTGATTAACGATGAATGATCCTGAAATCCCGATGATTCCGGATAGAGTTTCGGTTTGGTTAGAAACTTTAAATTGGCAACCGACGGCAACCCAAAACCAACAGTTTCAATCTCTTTATCAGGCTATATTAACCGGAAATCAATCTCTCAATTTAACTCGAATTACTGAACCTGAAGCATTTTGGGAAAAACATTTATGGGATTCTCTGGCAGGAATTGCGCCTTTGTTGACAGGAGAATGGGATTTTCAAGCCTCAACTATTGAGGTGATTGATATTGGAACAGGGGCAGGTTTTCCGGGTTTACCCGTGGCGATTGGATTCCCTAAAAGTTCGGTGATGTTGTTAGATAGTGTCCGCAAAAAGATGGTTTTTTTAGAGTCTTTGATTGCTGATTTAGAGATTAAAAACTCAGGAGTTTGTGTGGGCCGTGCCGAACAGGTTAATCAACAGTTAAAGTTTAAAAATAAGTATCATTTGGCTTTAGTTCGTGCGGTGGCGGCGGCGCCTGTTTGTGCAAAATATGCTTTACCGTTTTGTCAGAAAGGGGGGCGAGCGGTGTTGTATCGCGGACGTTGGACTGTGGAGGAAGAAAAAGAGTTAAACTCTGTTTTGAAAGGTTTGGGGGGCGAAATTGAGTCGGTGAGAAGCTTTACAACACCCTTGACTCAGGGGGCAAGAAATTGTATTTATTTAAAGAAGTTGTAAGGTTTTATTCTTGTTTATTTTAGTTCAAAAAAAAAGATCGAATTTTGAATATTAAACCCGATCTTTGGTTAAGGTTAGAGAACATTAAAACTTCTCAAATATTAAGATTAGTTCTCAGCTTGTACAATGCAGGTTTCTTGACAATCTTCTAAGGCTGTGAAATTATTTTCGTTTCCTTCACAACCGCCAAAGGAGAAGGGAACACACTGATTACCATCAAAAGCATATCGACTAAAATCGGCTTGACAAGTACCACTTTGTATCGGTTGAGCGCAAATTTGTTCGGGTGTATTCGCTTGATCTACACGTTTAGATTCACCGAGACAAGTTTGTTGACAGTCTCCCTGGGTCATAAAGTTATTTTCATTCCCTTCACAACCGCCAAAGGAGAAGAGAACACACCGTTCACCATCAAAAGCATATCGACTAAAATCGGCTTGACAAGTTCCGCTTTGTATCGGTTGATTACACATTGGTTTCGGTTCAGCAAAAACAGTTGGAGAGACGAGCAAACTACTGGAAATGATGATTGCGATCGCCAATGAAATTGTGGTGACTAGCTTGATGATTTGTTTAATCATTATAGCATTTGAGAATAGGTTCACCTCCAACCTTAGCAGAGAGTAAGGATACAATTATCAAGATTTTAACTATTTTGAGACTTCGGTTGTATTCACCGGACAAGCAGGACTTGCATCGACGTCTTCGACTTTGCGAACTTTACGAATGATGGTGATTTCTTCTTCTCGACGCACAATGCTACGAACAGGAGTCAGACAGACAATATCAAGTTTAGGATCGCGAGTAAAGCTATCAAATGTTATGTTTGTAATCGGAACAGAAATTCCAGGTTGACCGGGAGAGATGGGTTGAGGATCTACAGGTATTTTGTCAGAGATTTCTTGATAGATACTCATTCCCGCCCAACGACTTACAGGATCAGTTATTCCAATTAATGTAGCCGCTCCAGTTTGGGTATTAATTTTCAGGATTTGACCATCTTTTCCTAAGTTAAAGAAGCTTCCAGTCACTCCATACAATGTATCTCCTAAAAACTTCATACTAGCGAGGTTAGGATATCCAATATCACCAATAATTTTAGGTTTTTCTTGGGAATTTAAGTTACAGGTTGCAAGTAACTTTTTCCGATCACTTCCAATTAAGGTAATATAAGTTTTTCCATGGGAATCAAAGGCAACTTCTCCACAATTATACTCTTGATCGGCAACGGTTAATGCTGACTGACCTCGACCCGTTTGGGTGTTAATTGCAATTAATTCTTTTGCATTTGTTCCATAGAGGGTTTTATTAACGAGATTGTAACTCAAACCAACAACGATAAATCCAACATCGCCGATCAGTTTTCCTTGACCTATTTTTCGATCAACTTCAATCAGTTTACTGGTGGGACTTTCCTTTTTTCCCGCAATTCCATACAGCCGATTTTCAACAAACACAAGATCAGAAACTTCAAAACCGATCTCACCAACTTTTGTGACTTTACCTGTCGATAAATCTAAAGTATAAAGACTGCTTGTTTTTCCCTCAATTCGATCTTGAACGTAAGCAATTCCAGAAGATGTTGTATTTCCCAATTGATTACTCATTAGTTTTTCCTCGTCTTAGAATTTATGACAAAAAATTTGGATGGTTTACACTTCAGGTTGAAGTTGCTAGGTTTTCTAATGATGAGTTTATACTTCGGTTTGAATCACAATTAATTCTTTCTATTCTTATCTTACCATCCTATCATCATATCTCAGATTGTCTAGAAATTAAATTTAAGGTTTACAAATCTTTAAATAAATCTTAAATAAGAAAACAATCAAGCTCAACCCCATTTATGTATTGAATTACATGGAATAATTAACTGATAATTTGTAGGCTTAAATGTTGAATTTATATAAATTTTTGCAAGTATTGAATCAGTTGGGGAGTTTGCATTACGCCTTTGATCCGACAAGCTAATTCACCTTCAATAAATAACAGCGAAGTGGGTGAGGCTTTAATTTCATGTTTAACAGCTAATTGCGGATACTTATCGGTACTAATTTTAATCACTTGGATTTGGTTTCCCATTTGAGCTTTGAGTTGTTCTAAAATGGGAGCATAGGTTTTAGAATAGGGACACTGATTAGAATAAAAACAGACAAAGACTGGAATGGGTGTATTTTTAATTAAATCATCTAGACTAGAAAATTGCTTTTTAACCACCATTATTTTATGGCTCCTAAAATTTCTAATTTTTTACTGTTCCAGTTTAATAGTCGTGACAACTTGAGCATGGTCGGATTGCCATTTTTTAACATCTTCATAACTCAAGGTTTCATCAATTAAATGATCATTGAGAATGGAAACATATTCCACTTGACCCAAACGACTTGGATTTTGAGCCACCCATTCTTCACTAACTAAAATATGATCGAGATCTTGATAATAACCATTGTAAATATGAGTGTAGTAAAAATCTCCATAACTTTGACGAGCTTGAATATCTTTAACACTATAGAGTAAAACATCCCAAATTTCTTTCTTTTTCTCAAAGGGAAGTTTTTCCCAAGGCGGTTGTCCGGTAATAATTTGAGTTGTGACGGATAAACCACTATCATTGACATCACCGATTACAATCACGGGATGTTGTCTATTTTTTAAGGTTTCCATCAAAATCATGCGTAATGCTGTGGCTTCTGTTGCTCGTAATATTAACGCTCTGGCGGCTCCTTTGGCTTGTTCAACGGGATCATTTCTATCTGCATCTGCGGGTAAAATCGGGCGTTTTGACTTCAAATGAGCCACAAAAACAGTACATTCAACGCTATCACTAATTTGTAATTGGGCTGAAAGGATCGGTCGAGAAAATTTATCTAACGGGATATCTTTATCATTTATTTCTAAACGAGCTTGAGGGGGAAAATCTTCATAAACTTGATGATTTAAAATCGGAAAACGAGAAACCAGTCCAACTAAAGGTCTGAGTTGTTCGGGGTTATAGCTTGCCGGATAACCGACGAAAAGGTGAGCATTTTCATAGGATTTTATATCTTGTACAATCTCTTTAATTGCTTGTTCGTGAAAGAGTTCTTGAAAGCCTACGATGTCCGCATTCATTCGTTCAAATTGTCCTGTTATCCAGGTTTTCTTTTGAGCGTAGACTTCAGTTGAATATTTATTTCTATCATAGTAAGTGACCTCGGGTAGCACTAAATTATAGAGGTTAAATGTACCAACTTTGAAGTTTTTAGGCGGCATAATGAGTTAGAAATTCACGAGAGTTTTAATTATTTTTAATCTTGACAAGCAATAGGAAGTGATAGTTTGATCAATCTTAAAATCTCCCTGACCACTCCTATTGTTAGGGATAAGTTTAAGGTTCTTGTTGAGGGGGAGAAATTTGATTAGTATTGATCGGACAAGCAGGAGAAGCGTCTACTTCTTCGACTTTGCGAACTTTACGAATCAGTGTAATTTCTTCTTCGCGGCGAACAACAGTCCGAACAGGTGTCACACAAACAATATCCTGCTGATCGCGCATTTCCCAAATGGCGGGACTATTAATAATATTAGACCAATCAATATTGTCAACAGGCTGAGGTTGTTTGGGTTGGGAGGAAACGGTTTGAGTTTGATTGGGTTTCGGGAGTGCAACTTCTTCAATTGCGAGGACAACTTGACCTTGATTGTCTTCTTTGACCGTATCAAAAAATAGTCCAAATAGGGTGGTTTTTTCCAGAACTTTTAGATTGAGTCTGTCGTTATATCCATTGAGAGAACACCAACTCTCAGAAACGCTATAGTTAGAGTCTTGAGCCGGATATTTGGTAATAAATTTTCCACCGTTTATCCAAAGCATTGCCCAAGGTTCTAGCTTGAATTTTTCTTCCTGTTGTTGCCAGTAACTAATCTTCCCTTCTTTAACCCTGAGCTGATATTCTCCGGGTTCTAGTTCGATAAAGTTAAAGCTATGTCGTTTAATGTTTTGAAGTTGACTTTGATTGAGTTTCCAGCAATTATTTTGGCTATGAATTGTTAGTCGTTTTTGAACAGCAGAGGGAATTTGTGTAAAAGAAACTTCGACTTCTCCACCCTTACTTTGACGGGCATCAATATCAAGAAATAATGCACAAACTGTTGCTTTTTGATTGGGTTTAATTTCTAGGGTCAACACATCATTAAATCCGTTGAGTGTTGTCCAGGTAGTTCCGACTTCTAATCCGGTATTTTGATTGACAAAGGGCGCATTGTCATGTCCATAAATCCAGAGGATAACGAGGGGTTCATTTGTCTCTGAACTGGATGAATAACTATACCATCCTTTTTCAATTTTGATTGAATATTTTCCATGTTCTAAGGTAATAGACTTAGCCGTTTTTGATTGTAAGTCATTATCCATTTGTCCTTGGTTAATGACATAACAACTGTCTTGACTATGAATAGTTAATGTTTTCATGGTTTCATCTCCAATGTGTATAGTGAGTTAAGGCTTGATAGACTTGAGGGAAAGATTAAAAAATTGGTCTTCAATAATCTTATCAAAGTTTGTATACCAAACGATTAAGTTCAGCTTAAAAATTTTTAAATGTGATGGAAATTATCAAAGAACTTCACTCCTAAAAATCTGAAATAAGTATTTTTAAAACTTGCGGAGTCAGTGAGTGGCAATTCTTAATTTAAGCTGATTTAGACAAGACTTAAGAATACAACTACTCAAATCTAAATCGAGCTAGATTGCCCTCTCACTGTGAAGTTTTAGCGGTCTTGAGCAATCTCCTGTCTACAGAAGTTTAAGACTGAGAAGGTGAAACTTGAGTTGTTTCAATCGGACAAGCAGGAGAAGCCTCTACAACTTCTTCTTTACGAACTTTGCGAATCAGTACAACTTCTTCTTCTCGACGCACAATTGTTCGCACGGGAGTCAAACAAACAATGTCAGTTTGGGAATCTCGGCTAAAGCTATCAAAGCTGATATTACCGATTAAATCCCCGACAACGATGGGATTAACAGGTTGCTTACTTCCTCCACCTGTACTCGGAACATCAGCAACATTTCGACTTCCGCAAATGACGCTTTCTAAGACAAAAGTGAAGCCTTTAAGCGTATCCTGTTTGGTAAAGCTTTGCCCTCCTGTTTCTTTGGAAACCCGAGCAAATTCTTGTTGTAATTGATCTTTGTTTTTGCTTTTAGAAGTCCCAAAATAGGTATGAACTTTAACTTGATTTGCTTTTACTGTTTGAATGGCTCGGTTTGCAGCCTCGATATCATCTTTTTTCACCTCAGAGCCACCGCCTTCGAGGGCTTCATCACCGAGATAAAAAATCGCCCGTGCAGCACCCTGTCGCCAATCAAAATGGTTAGCAATATCTTCAATGGCTCTCGCCCCATCTTCTTGAGCGCCTGCTGAGGGAAGTTCTCCTCGTTTACGACCTCGAATTTTGGATTCTGAAATTTTGCAGACTTTGAGAAGATAATCCCGGATGGTGCGATTAAAGTTGGTATTGTTCCATGTTCCTTCGACGCCAAACCAAGTCACTCTCAAGTCAGAAGGACAACTAGAAGCTGCGGCTTTAATAGAGACGGAAGCGGCTTGACTCAGGGCTTGGGCTTCGTCTTTCATGGAGGGACTGGTGTCGATTACAATCACTAGATCAACTGCGGGGGTGAAATTTCTCTGGGGATTTGTCATGTTTTCTCCTTCTTATTCTGGGTCTAAATTTAATGTGTTGTGACAGTAATGTTGTTGTTTTGACTAATTTTAGAAGACTGATAATATTGCGACTCACACCTAAAATTAGGGTCTTCTACTTTCATCCTTGAACTCTTTTAAATTATCATAGCTGTATTAACCTTTTCCTAAAACAGCTTGTAATTTTTTGTAAAGCATAGGATTTTCTTTTTGTTCACAGAGTTGTAGAGCTTGTTTAAAGTCTGGAATTGCTTTGGAATTCTCTCTCAACTGCTGATAAACTAATCCACGATTGTAGAAAGCTTCCGCATAACCTGGCTCGCTTAGAATCGCTTTATTGTAGTCTTCTATTGCTTGATCGTATTCTTTGCGTTCGTAATAAACATTACCCCTGTTGTTGTAGGCTTCGGCATAGTTGGGATGAATCTTAATTGCTTGATCGTAATCTTCTATGGCTTTGACATAATCTTTTAAGTCATAGTAAACCGTTCCTCTATTGTTATAAGCCTCGGCATAGTCGGGAGAAATCTCAATTGCTAGATTGTAATCGTCTAGAACGTCTCGATTTTTTTGTAAGGCATAACTCGCCGCCCCACGATTATTGTAAGCTTCTGCATAGTTAGTGTTGAATTCTAAGGCTTGACTATAATCGGCGATCGCATTTTCGTAGCCACCTAGTCGATGATATGCAGTACCTCGATTGTAATAAGCGCGATAAAATTGAGGCTTTAAAGTCAGTGCTTGAGTGTAATCTTCAACTGCTTTTTCGTATTCTTCTAGGATGTAGTAGGTATTACCACGATTATTGTAAGCCTCTGCATATTTGCGATTAATTTCAATGGCTTGAGTATAGTTTTCAATGGCTTGAGTATACTCTCGGAGGGTGTAATGAGTATTGGCTTTATTGTAATAAGCCTCCGCAGAGTTTGAATAGGTTGTAATCGCTTGTTCGTAGGCTTCAATTGCCTCAGAATATTCTTGGTTTTGTTCGTAATCAAGACCTTGATTGTTGTAAACTTGAGAACGGTCTTTCCTGTTTTTTAACAAGGCTGGCACAACTAACACAAAAATAAACAGAAGAACACTACTTGCAATAATAATAATCGCCACTAACAAGGCTATCTCCACTATCTTGAGGAAAATTCTGATCGCTTTATGAGGTGAAGACGTTACAGGTTTTGTATTGAGCGACATCGGTACAGATCTGACATTGCTATAAAGTCAGACGATCATATAATTCGTGCAACTTAACCCCTCACTCAATTACTGCTTTTCATTTTCAGTAATCAACTACTGTGATCTCAACTCATTAGCTTGAAAATGAAATTGGGGTACACGATTAAACCTAGTTATATCGCCCCCTACAGCTATAAAACTCAGTTAAACCGTGTTATTTCCCCCATTTTTTCATCTTTAAAATCCCGTTTTTCTCAATAAAAACAACGAACATTTCCTCCGTTTAAATTAATTTGATGAATTAATTTAATCCAGCAGAAAACTGTATTTCTATTGCAACGGTTGAGTGATGTCCTTATTTATCTTGCTGAACACCAGAAACTTGAGTGGTATTGATCGGACAAGCAGGACTTGCATCAAACTCCTCAACTTTGCGAACCTTACGAATTAAAACGATTTCTTCTTCTCGACGAACAATGGTGCGTACAGGAGTCACACACACGATGTCCATATTCGGATCACGAGAGAAACTATCAAAGTGTAAAGCATCCAGGTTGCTCGGAATAATTTGACCTTTATTTTGCTCGCTCATAATTTTGTAAATGAAAGGTGGACTAGGTTATAAACTTTGGCTTTAGTATAACTTCCTTTATGACACACTGCCAATACCTACAAAGCAAGATTTTAGTGACAGTTCTCCAAGAATCTGCTTTTTAAGCGGTTTATAAAACGTATTTAAACTAATATTAATCTGGATTAATTTTTTACCTATGGAGATTGACAAAAAGAACCTTATCCCCATTGGAGACAATATACATAATTTTATTTTATTGTCAACCCCATTAGTTAGTATATTTTTGAGACTAAAGTAAGAATATTTTGAATAAAAATTGACTTCTAAATAGAGATTTATTCCGGTGAAAGCAGTATTAAACCATTAAGGGGTTAAACCCATTAACTATGGAGAGGGAGATTTAGAAGTTAGAAGTCACAGAGTACCCGTTGGGGGTCTGTCCGCTGCTGTGACCGTTGGTCAGAAGTCAGAAGGCAAGAAGTCAGAAGGCAAGAAGGCAAGAAGCAAGATCTCCCGACCTCCCGACCTCCACCTGACTACCGAGTCGGAGGTGACATCATTTCCTGAAGGGGTCGAGTCATCCAGTTAAAAGCAACCCGAACTTGATGATCGAGGGTGGGCAAACGATAAAGATAAATCAAACGACGAGCCAGATGTGCCATTTGTCCCTCTAACTTAATCCCCAAACCCGTCAGGGTAGCATCATCAGTGCCTAAAGTCATCATTTCGCCTAAACCCTGATAGCGGAAGGGTAACAAGGGGCGTCCTGTCAAAGAAGCCCAAATATTCCAGCCTGCATAGTCTGCTTGTTGAAACGCGGCTTGAGCCGTTGTCGGCACGTTTTGACCGTCAACATCCTTGCAATCAGCCAAATCTCCCAGCGCAAAAATTTCGGGATGGTCAACCACTTGCAAGGTCGTTGTTGCGCTCACCTGACCCCGCTGATTATGCTTCAAGGGTAGCGACTCGACAATCGGCGAAATTTTTGTTCCCACCGTCCACAAGACCACATCTACCGGAATCGTATCGATCTGTTCCCGGTACTCCAAAGCGAGCGAATCTGCTGCTATCGATTGAACGGTTGTCTCCAAATCCACCCAAATCCGACGCTGTTGGAGGGCGCGTTGGGCGGCTTCACGGTTAAAACTCGGAGAACCCCGCAAAATCTCCTGATCTCGTTCAATCAGTCGTAACCGTCCCCGATCTTGGAGTCGGTCAGCAAGCTTACAAGCCAACTCTACACCACTGTAACCGCCACCTGCGATCGCAATCCGAATTTTATCGCGATCAGAGGCTTCTAGAACTCGCAGCCGTTCTTCGAGGCGATAGGCATCTTCGAGGGTTCGGAAAGGAATTGCATATTCAGCCGCTCCCGGTACAATATCGAGGGGTGTTTCCCCTCCCATTGCCAAAACCAAATAATCATAAGTCACAGGTTCACCTTCACTGAACTGAACTTGCTGGGCTTCAATATCGATAGCGGTGACAAGTTGCTGAGTGAAGCGTATATTTGTATTTTGCAACAGTTGTTCAAAGGGGGGAGCAATTTCCCAACTTTGCAGTTCTCCAGTTAAGAGTTCATACAATAATGGCGAAAACAAAAAGCGATCGCGGCTATCAACAAGAATAATTTCCGGTTGTTGAGATTTCTGCCAGGGTAACTCATTTAAGCGTAGGGCGGTATAGAGTCCACCAAAGCCTCCACCCAAAATACAGATGCGGGTTGGTTGTTCAGTCATAGTTTGCAGATGAGGAACGGATAAGCAATCAAGCAGTTTCTTTCACTAGGATAACAAGGCTAGGGAGTGTTTTCCGTCTGTTAGTTTGGGCTGAGTGTTGAGTAAAAATACGGGTGAGTGTATGGTTCGTTGCGGAGTATGTCCCTAGACTGATGCAAGATAGAGAAAGAGAAGGTCTTAACTGTAAACTATTAACCCATGCCGGAAGATAAGTTATTTGGACGTTTACATTACAGTAAATTACTGGTGCTAGAGTTGCAAAGACGACTGCAAGCACTGGGTCTTGACCCCGGGCCTGTGAATGGGAGATTGAATCCTGAAACAGAGGCGGCTTTGGAGGAAGCACAACGGACTTATGGAGTCCATGGAGGTAAGGCTAAAGCGGCTTATTTTGTGGTTATTTCTGGTAAGTCCGAAGATTTACCTAAAATTGTGGAACAAGTGATTTTATTGGGGGTGCCGGAAACGGGGGTGTATCAACGGAATAGTCCTTTTAATCCCAAAGTTGCGGTTGGGCCGTTTTCTAATCCTGAAATTGCCAAACGCTGGCAACATTATCTACGGGATTTTGGCTTGGGTCAGGCTCAAATTTACTATGGATGTTAGTGTTTTATGATGGGTTTAGAGCTTAAAAAAAGTTAGCAATGTTTAGCTCCTTTTCGGAGAGGAATTCTACATTTTTTGATCAAATATTAGAGTGAAAGTTTAATTTTTCTCCAATTTTAAACCATGGAATCCCTCAAAAAAAAAATTGCTAGATTAGGTAATAAGCGACAGATATCTCGACTTCATCGAGTCTGTGGTCGTCTATTGCATGAAGTTTTAGAAGTTCTGATTATTTTTACGGCTGTTATTTTTGTTATTCTCTCTATTTTATATCTAGAAAATACTTTAGAAGAGCAAACAGACTGGGGTCAGTTGTTTATTCGTTCGATTGAAAAATCTCGAATTTTAGGAACGTTTGAAAGTATTAGTATTGTTACTGCTTTAGTTGTTTATTTGCGACGAGGAAAGAAACAATCTCATTATGAAGCGTGGCAAGTGATCGACTCTGCTCAAGGAATTGAGTTTAGTCATGCTCGAATTAAAGCCTTAGAAGAATTAGCTAAAGATGGGATTAGTTTAAAAGGGTTATTGTTACCGAAAGCTAATCTTGAACAAATTCATATAGTGGATGGTGATTTTAAAGAAGTGAACCTACAAGGGGCTAAACTTCAAGAAGCCAATTTACAAGGAAGTACCTTTGAACTCACTCAACTGCAAGGGGCTAATTTTTGGAAAGCTAATCTACAAGAAGCCTTCTTTCTTCTGACACAAATGCAGAAAATAAACTTGAGTTCTGCTAATCTCAGTTATGCAGATTTACAAGGGGTTAATTTGTTAGAAGCGAATCTCCAAAAAGCAGATATTCAAGGGGCTTATATTTTGGGAAACTTACAAGGTGTAGATTTTCAAGAAGCTAATCTTCGAGGTACTATTTTAGAAGGTGCTTATCTCAAAGATGCCAATTTTCAAGATGCCAATCTCCGAGGGGCTAATCTCAAAGATGCCAATTTACAAGGGGCTAATTTTCAAGGGGCTAATTTGCAAGGCGTTAATTTTCAAAATGCCAAAGGGTTACATCCGTCTCAAGTTTGGGCGGCTCAAAATTGGGAACTGGCTCGATATTCTAAAGATTTTCTCTACAAGTTAGGGTTAAAATTAGAGTAAATTAAATGACTTTAAAAAAGAGTCAAAATAGTCTTATTTTTGTTCAATCGGTAAAGCATAAATCCCGATATGATTGGCGATGGGACGTTGACGCATGGGAATTCGACTATGAAAGGGTGCATTTAAAACTTTGGTATCTGTTCCCTCAGAAATCACTAACGTTGTCGAACCCCCACCATCCAAATTTAACGCCGTTTCTACCCCTTCTATTTCTTGGATAATATTGGTCAAAGTGGCTAAGGTTACACCTGTACTATAAAACGGTTGACGACCATCAATTAAAATGAACCACAGCGTTTCTCCTGTTTTGTCAATTGCCACCGCAGTGCGAGGAAACTTTTTGTTGTGATCTGAGAATTTTTTAACTTTAATCGGTTTACCTTTTTTAACTAAAATTAGATTTCCGGCTATCCCTTGAACGGTATTTTGAGGACAAGTATCTGGGTAAATTTCTGCTTTATTTTCAGGAGAAATACAAAGCACTGGCCAATCTTCATTCACGCTTGAATAAATTTTTCCCTGAGAAATTGCCTGCCCTAAAATATTAACCCGTTCTCCCGAATGGGGATAATAATCTATCGGACTATGGACATAAAAGGGATGAAAAAAACTACCATTAATTGCCAGTTGTAGATCATAATTTTGTAAAAACTCGGATGTAGTTTGAGCCGCGATATCTTGATTATCTTCTCCGGGTTTTCCGGGAGTTACTAAAAGTTTAATTCCGGGAGTAGTTAAGTCTATTTTAACAATATGAACCATTAACGGATCGGGTTTTGAACGTCGAATTCTTTGGTAAGTAATCCCTTGAAAAAGTTTTTGTTTTTGTTTGGAAATAGGTAAAGGTCGGGTCAGGTGTAATCCCAAGTATAATAAACCCGGAGTTAAGAGAATCACTAAACTGAAACTTAGTATAGTTTTGATCAGAAAACGTTTATTCATCGGTATTGAGAGATACAACTCACGCATAACCCTATTTTAGGGTAATACAAATCAATACTCATTCGCGAGGAAGAAGTAACCGGATTTTTATAAATTTATTTTGATGAATTTTTAGACTGAGTTTTCCGATTGTATTTTTGATTAATTAATGTGCTATAATGAAGCTAGAATTAGCGTTAAATCATCATCAGTTCGTTCAGAAACACGAGGCGATCGCAAGAAAGCTTCTAACTGTTCTTGAGCATCTTGTTCATCTGTAATCATCGAAACAAATTTAAACAGGGGCGAAAAGAAAGGTCGATGGGGAGTTGCTTCGGGCATTTTCAATGCTAACATTTGTAAGCCATCTGAGAACACCGCTAAATGAGTCGGTTCACCTTCCCAAACCCTAATCTGTGCCGTTTCCACCGCATCAAACCCAATCAAAAATTTTGTTTCATTCAAATATTCACCCTGTTCGGGTTGCGTTATCGCCTCTATTTTTCCCGCTGTATCTTCTACCACTGCTGCCCCATCACCCACCTGAGCAACGGCAATAAAATTAGAGGTTGCTAACAATAAAATCAGTGTTGTTGCTAATTCTCTAATTTCCACGTCTTGAACACTGGCTTCAGCTTGTACTGCCATTTTTGCTGAATTTAACGTATCCATTAATCGTCCTTTCCAGTCAATTTCTTGGGATGCTGATAAGGGAAGATTAATCGTTTGAGCAAGAGTATTTACAGCCGTTTCTACGGCTACTTTTGAGCCAATTTCTGACAATCTCGCTGAACCGGCTCCATCCGCCACAGCCACAATTAAAAGATCATCTGATAATCTTTTGTAGCAGTAAGCATCCTGACAGGGAAGATCACTTTTTTCATGACTCTTGCCCCGTATAGATGCCGATACAATTTGCCAGTTAAAGTCGCGGTTAGACATGGGATATCCCGTAAAAGATACTCAAAAATCAGCGAATAACAATTAATTCACGATTAGCAATGGGCAGATTAATTTAGACAGCACCCCATCCGGGAGGCGGTAAAGCAATCTGTTCATCGACTTTGGAGTGAGACACCATTTGCATACTCGCAGACAGCCAGATAAACATTTCTCTAAAGTCTAATCCTTTTAATTTTAAAGGAGCGCGTTCAACGATTAAACTCAGGCGTTCCATATTCGCCCCTTCCACTCCCACTGCAAAAAAAGCAACCTGTTTATTGCCTTCTTCTTGTTTAATTCGTTCAGCCGCTTGATCCGCCATCCGATCAGATTCGCCCTGCGGTTCACCATCAGTAATCATAAACACCCACGGGCGATAATAGGCAATACCATTATTACGATATTCGGCTTTGCGGGCGGCTACTAAATCTAGGGCTTGGTTAATCCCTGTTCCCATAAAAGTTTGTCCCTGTGCTGTTAGCAAGGGAGGTTCAAACTGATCGGCGGTGACAAAATCTTGGAGAATTTTAACTTGATTATCGAAGGAAATAATGGCAACTTCGACTCGTTTTTTTGCCAATTCATCCCGAGCTAAATCGTGTCTAAACGTGTTCAGGCCATCATTGAGGGCGTCGATGGGTACACCTTGCATGGAGGCGGAAGTGTCCAGCAACAGCACACAAGGACAACGGGGTTCAGGGTTTTCAGCAAATT